>BNJS01003975.1_pt1 | contig 203866 bp, 224 predicted proteins | sample 8540461 | NCBI WGS metagenome assembly BNJS01 (sample SAMD00202454, study PRJDB9452) | human saliva metagenome | isolation source: human saliva | place: Japan
TCAAATGCTAAATTCCCAAACGAAGTTCCACCGCTAGTAGAAGTGGAAGTTAGCCTGATAAAAATTGTAAAAACCAGTGGAATTCCGTGTCAGGGTAAGTTCCACTGGTTTTTACTCATGCTTGATTTCATCGCTTTTTGTATCCGAAAGGAATCGAAAAAAAGAGCGCACAAAATCCCCTCATCTGAAAGCGTTTCAGATTAAGCTCCGCTATGGTGGAAGTTAGTGTGAGACGTTTGGATGCGGTTAAAGGTTAATTTTTTTAGAACTTATGTTGGAGTAATGTAGAAGACTGACAGACATCTTCTGCAGGTATTTTTAGAAATGCCAAGAAGCTTAGGAATCTCTTCTCCATAAGTAAAGGCAAAGAGTTCATAGGCTGACTTTCCATTTAAAGCAGCACGTTTGACACTGTTGACATGCGAACAAACGAGATTGATGTCCTCCTGAGTTAAGTTGTCAAAAGAAGTTCCCTTAGGAAGGATATCGCGAATCAGCGTGTGATTTTTCTCGATTCTCCCTTTTTGGTCAGAGCGATTAGGATCACAAAAGAAGAGTTTACTCTCTCCTCGCACATCCATTTCGATGTCATCAACCCTGGCAAACTCTCCACCATTATCTGTCAGGATGACAGGAAAGAGTTGGAAGAAATCTTTGTCCGCTTGGTGAAGAGTGTTCTTGATATCATAGAGGTATTTGGTAACCTCAAGGGCAGTTTTATTATCCAGAAGTCTAGCGAAGATAAAGTTACAGAAAGATAAATTGAAGGTGAGTAGTACTTTACCTCCTATCCTGCCCATAACGGTGTCCATTTCCAGCCAAGAATTCAGTTGGTTAAGGGTTAAATAATTTTGGAAATCCTCATAGGAACGGCCTTTTTTGGCTTCTTTAGGAATGGAAGGTAGATTACTTTTTCTTCGTTCTTTAAATTTAACGGCTCTGGCTAGGTCAATAGGAGCGATAGACAGGTACCCTTTTCGGATGTGCCGATAGACAGTTGAGGAGCTAACATCGAGGTTATGAGTTTTCAGAATATGATAGATGTGTTGTCCTTTTTTAACCCCATCAGAAATGATCTTGTCCATGTCCCAGAAAGTCTGAGAATTAAGAGGAGTTCCTTCACGAGCTTCGACAAGAGTTTGTTCGTACTGCTTTTGAGCTTGTTTAGCGAGATAGAAGACTTTCTGATAGCCACAGTTTTGTCTTCTTTTAGGGCATCCATTACAGACAAAGGGAGCTTTGTCGAGTAGAGGGCAAGGAAGGTTATCGCATGTAGAATCTCGGACTTGTCTATTTCGCTTGATTTCTTTAGAAACAGTGGTCGGGTCTTTTAGAATAAGTTGCCCGATAGCTTTGAAGGTTTCACCGCGCTCTAAGCCTAATTGGATATCATTACGGTCTGAAAGGGTAAGGTGTTTATGTTTTGTCATAGTGGACCTCATTTCTAACCCAAACGTCTCATACTTAATTCCACCATAAAAATCCGTTTTAGACTAACTTCCACTTCGGCTAGCCAAGTGGAAGTTACTTTGAGAAGTTACCTGTTTTTTCAAATTGCAATTAAATAAGCAATTTTCAGATAATAATTGAAAATGCAAGCTGTTTATGTTATAATGATAGCGATTAAATTCGAGGTGAAAAATGGCACATTTATTAGAAAAAACTAGAAAAATTACTTCTATCCTGAAGCGCTCTGAGGAGCAGTTGCAGGAAGAACTTCCATACAATGCGATTACCCGTCAATTGGCAGATATTATTGACTGTAACGCCTGTATCGTCAACAGCAAGGGACGTCTCCTTGGCTATTTTATGCGTTACAAAACCAATACAGATCGTGTAGAGCAATTCTTCCAAACTAAAATTTTCCCGGATGACTATATTCAAGGTGCGAACATGATTTACGATACAGAAGCCAATCTGACAGTTGATCATGATTTAAGTATTTTTCCTGTGGAAAGTCGTGCCGACTTTCCAGATGGTTTGACGACGATTGCACCGATTCATGTATCAGGGATTCGCCTTGGTTCTTTGATTATTTGGCGCAATGATAAAAAATTCGAAGACGAGGACTTGATTCTTGTTGAGATTGCGAGTACCGTTGTTGGGATTCAACTCCTCAACTTCCAGCGTGAAGAAGATGAGAAAAATATCCGTCGCCGTACTGCTGTTACCATGGCGGTTAATACTCTGTCTTACTCTGAACTTCGTGCTGTTTCAGCAATTTTAGGGGAATTAAATGGAAATGAAGGGCAGTTGACTGCGTCAGTGATTGCAGATCGTATCGGAATCACTCGCTCTGTGATTGTCAATGCCCTTCGTAAACTTGAGTCTGCAGGGATTATTGAAAGTCGCTCACTTGGAATGAAGGGAACCTATCTTAAGGTCTTGATTTCAGATATTTTTGAAGAAGTGAAGAAAAGAGATTACTAATGACTAAGGCTTTAATTTCGATTGATTATACAGAAGATTTTTGTGGCTGATAGTGGGAAAATTGACAGCAGGTGCTCCAGCTCAGGCAATTTCAGATGCCATCAGCAAGGTAACTCGATTAGCTTTTTGAACGTGGAGATTATATCTTCTTTACCATCGATGCTCACGAAGAAAAACGATTGTTTCCATCCAGAAAGTAAATTATTTCCTCCTCACAATTTGATTGGGACTAGTGGACGCAATTTATACGGAGATTTGGGGATCTTTTATCAAGAGCATGGTTCAGACAGTCGTGTCTTTTTGGATGGATAAACGCCATTACTCAGCATTTTTCAGGGACTGACTTTGGATATCCGTCTGAGAGAGCGTCGCGTTTCTACAGTTATCTTTAACAGGTGTCTTTGACGGATATCTGTGTCCTACATACAGCTATAGATGCTTATAATCTAGGATATGACATCGAGATTGTTAAAACGGCTGTTGCATCTATCTGGCCTGAAAATCATCAATTTGCCCTAGGTCATTTCAAAAATACACTTGGAGCTAAGTTGGTAGATGAAAATCTAAATGAAATTTCTGAGTAATTTGGTTGATGAAATGAAAAAAATTTGAAAAAAAGTGTTGACAAGCATCCTAAAAGTTGATATACTAGTAAAGTAATCGACGCGGGGATGGCGGAATTGGCAGACGCGCAGGACTAAGGATCCTGTGACCGCTTTAGGTCGTGAGGGTTCAAGTCCCTCTCTCCGCATAGGATAAGAGTTAGCTTAAGCTAGCTCTTTTGTTTTTTATTAGTCTTATAATATCTATGGTGGATGCCTTTTACTTTCAGCTAAATAATATAGTTTGAAAATTTCTCCTAATTTTTCTCTATTCTTTCTACTTTTTTCCGAATAAATAGATAGAACAATCAGAATCTAGTAAAGTTAGATTTAAAAACTATGGTATAATAAAAGGAGGAAATGGATGATTCTCAGACATCCGGGCATTAGCCCAACTAATGACTTTGGTTGCTAAGAAGATTTTTTTAGCAATCCAGAAATCACTTGTCAATTTATCCGCGATATGTTGGATTTACCAGCAAAAAAATGTAACTATTTTTGGAGGGAAGTAACATTCATGTCTTACCTTCCATGCCCGTACTCGGTCCCAGGATTTCTATACAAGTATAGACGTCTTGGCGGAATTGGACAACGGTACTCAGGTTATTATCGAAATACAAGTCCATCATCAGAATTTTTTTCATCAATCGTTTGTGGGCTTATCTGTGCAGTCAGGTTAATCAAAAATCTAGAAAAAAATTCGCCAGCAAGAAGGGCAATACTCACCAAAGTTACAAACATATCGCCCCCAGTATACGCTATCGCAATCGTGGACAGCAATTACTTCCAAGATGATTTGGCTTTTTCATAGCTTTTAGTATGCGAGAGGACACGACAGGTGAAGTCTTAACTATCACAAATAATGGACAGGAAAACCATTTGGTTAAGATGGCGTTCTTAGAATTAAGAAAATACAGAGAAACCAGCAAAGACGAGGTTCGTAAACCGTGGTTGGAGTTTTTCGGTAATAAACCCTTTACCCAACAACCCGAGCGAGCCATCAGCCAAGCAGACCAACTGCTGGACTACAAGAGCTGGTCCGAGGAGGACAGGAAGATGTTTAGTCAACTACGTATGCGTGAAGAACAAGCCTTGTTAGCACAGGACTATGCCTTGGAAACAGCTAGAGCAGAAGGTATCGAACAAGGTCTTGAACAAGGTTTAGAGCGTGGCCTTGAACGTGGTCGAGCTGAAGGTCTTGAACAGGGACTGGAGCGTGGTAAAGTTGAAGGAAGAGAAGAAGGGAAACTTTTTGCATTTCTGGATATGGTACGCCAACATGTTTTAACTTCCGAATTTGCAAGTGATCAATTGGGTATGACTGTCGCTGAGTTTGAGGCGCTATTGAAAGATTAAGACAATCACAAATAATGGACAAGAAAACCACCTAGTCAAGATGGCGTTCTTGGAATTAAAAAAATACAGAGAAACCAGCAAAGATAGGATTCGCAAGCCGTGGTTGGAGTTTTTCGGGAATAAGCCTTTTACCCAGTAATAAGCTTTCATCAATCCGCTGTCTATAAAAAGTAAGGATGAGCAGTCTACCATTTAAAATAAAATAATGACAGATTTTTCCGAAGCAAAAGGTAAGATCTGTTTTTTTATTTATATTAAATTTTATAGTTTAGATATTCAAAATATAAGTATAACAATGTTTGCATATATATATATATATAATTCTTGAAAAATGCTCATAAACATGATTGTTGTAGTATTTTTGTTTTGGACACTTTTTTATGAAAATGCTTGCTTTTACACTGCGAAAGTATTAATATAGTGTTGAGATATTATGTTTCAAAGCGTGTTAGCTAATCAGTTGAAACAATGAAAGGATATACTTATGTTTGGTAAAAAGCGTGACGACAATGGTGAAAAAGTTTACCGTTATTCTATAAGAAAGTACCATTTTGGTGCTGCGAGTGTGGCGATTGCAGCGCTCATATTTTTTGCGAATGGAGTAGCTAAGGCGGATATGGCCGTCTCTCCTGCAACAGCCAATAGTACACATCAGACAGCCGCTGGTGGCGGAGGAGATTCGTTGGGAGATAGTGGGTCAGCAGGTGATCCTAACAATCCAGCTATCACTACAAACTCAACTTCAGAGGTAACAACTCCTACAAGAGCTGGAATAAGTACAGGAACTACAAGTGTAGAAAATCCAGTAGTATCAGATTCATCAAATCATAGCGAAAATGCTGAGTCTACGACAAGTAATGTATCTGAGAAAACAGAAATACCTACAGTAACTACTGGCAAAGCACAAGGTGATGTAACCTCTACTGAAGCTAAAAAAGTAAATGTTACTGACTTAAAAACAGCTTTAGAGGAATTGGAAAGCAAAGTAGCATCTATAACTGATGAAGCTAAAAAAGTGAAGCTAAATGCAGTGATTGCAGAAGCTAAAAAAGTTTTAGAAGATAAAAACGCTACACAAGAACAAATAGATTCACAATTGACTCTTGTGAAAGACGCTGTTAAATCAGCTCAAGAAGTAGCTAAAAAAGTAGATGAGTCTAAACCGTTAGAAGAAAATCGCAGTGCAACGGCAGAATCATCGAATAGAGGAAAACCAACACCTGCTAGAAGGACTCTTGGAAGAAGAGGAAGAACTACAGGAGATCAACCGGGAACTAGCACAACTCCAAAAGCATTACCAACCTACACAAACGGTACGGACAATTACGCATTAGCAGAAGAAATGCGCAATATCGTTACATATCTTAGAAAAAATGGGGCAGACGAATCAGAAGTAGCTGCCATCAAAGGTAACTATGACAAGTTAAACGAAAAACTTGGACTTACTGACGAAAATGCAGTTCTATCTGAAGCAGACTTTGCGGCTGCTACAGCAAACTTAAAAGCAGCTCGTGACTTTACGGAAGGGTTCTTGCGTAAAAACGAAAAGAATGAACAACCTACAGTTCCTGGAACAGTACGTTCAGTAGAACCAAATGTCCTAAATCGTACAGAACGTGCGGCAGGGCAACCTCGTTATACTAGAAGAGATTCCTCTAGAGATAGCAAAGCTCACTATAACGTTGCTAAAGAATATTACTATGAAGATGGTACAAAAGGATCATCTCCATACGATAAATATACGTATTTATTCCACACATTTACAGAGAGTTTAGTAGCCAATAATGCAAACCACTCTCCTGTAAGAGATATTAAACGTTTAGTATATGCTGAGGTAAACGAAATTAATGGTGGATATTCATGGAATATTACTTTTAATGCTGCCCATGAAGATCAACAAGATGGTTATGCCTTCTTCTCTATTCCAAAAGGACAAAGAGTTGATAACAGTAGCATTAATATTGTTAGAACAGCTCAAAATGGTAATGAAGCAGAAGTAACCGGGTCTGGTGATTTACTAAGTAGACTTAAGAATATTCATCCAAATGCTACCCTTACAGGAAAAGAAATTGGAATAAGAAGAAACGGTGGACCTGAGGAAGAGAGTTTAGAAGGACTAGCTAGAAGTACTGCTTATGCAGGGTATTATACTCGTCGTTTAGAAGCTGCTAATGGTGAAATGGACAAATCAAACGATATGTTTAATAGGATTGCTGATAATACACAATCTGTTTATCGTTTCCAATTACACGGGCGTGATTCGTATACTATTTCGTTTAAAACGACTAACACGAACAAAACGACAATGGATAAATTGTACTATGCAGCCGGTTATCGTGTTCAACAATGGGGTCGCCGTATCTTAGCACAACAATGGCATGGTCGTCATCAGTATGATCAAGATGATACAGACAGATTTCCACTACACGTAGTAGGAAATGGTACGTTCCTGATTAAACAAGGAAAACACTATAATACAGCATATCCTCAAGGAGCATATGGATTTGGTGGACATGATTACGACTATAAACCATTTGATGCTGATGGTATCTTAGGTTATGATGCTTCTGGTGCTTATAACAGCAACTTTGACATGCACCAATATACTGCTCCTGTAGGAAGTAATACACCTTCATCAAATACTAAGGCGACAACTGCCGGACAAAAATTTGAATTCTACGATAAAGAGGGGGAATAAATTATCTGCTTCTCAAATCGGGATGCACGGTGCTGATAAGCCAGGTTTAGTAGAATATAAAGTAAAACGTACATTTGCCGATAAATCTTCAGATTTCTTGAATATTAAGTTTGCGATTCAGCCGAAAACTCCTACATTCACAGAAAATCTAGCAAACTCTCGTGGTCAAACGAAAAACTTAACGGTATCAAATGGTACAAATGGTTATCCGATTACATTATTCCGTGAATATGTGGAAAATGGAGTTACAAAAACAGAAAAAGTTGCTACTGTAAACGCAAATGGTGGCGGAAATGCTGTCTTTAATAATGTGTTAATTAAGAGTGGTAAATACTACGCTCAATCTATTATTCCAACTTCTGCTTACTACGATTACAGAGATCAAAAACATACAGATGTTCGTTCTGATAAATCAGCATTACAAGAAGTTCGAGCTGACGGTATGGCTCCTACAATCCAAGTAGGCGAAACTGGAAAAGCATTAGCAACAACTCCAGCGAATAACCAAGTAACATTATTCGTAACACCAAGTAATGATGGTAAAGTTTCATTAAATGTCCAAGTCCAAGACGATGCATTAGGAGATGGAATGAATGAACTTTCTACTGCTAATAATGGGAATGTAAGATTCAATATTACCGGTGCTCATAATAATAGAACTACAACATTTACAAAAAACGGTGGAGTAACGGGTGTTAACGGTAAAAAAGACACTATTAAAGGGGACTTGAAGATCCAATTAAACCAAGATGGTGGAAAATACAAAATCCCTGCAGGTGGATTAACAGTTACATTAAACGCAACCGATAAAGCAGGAAACAAAACTGAAACAGCAACTCCATCTAAAACACTAACAGTAAAACTTCTATCAGCAGTTCCAAATGAGCCTGCAGTACGTGAGATTACAGGTGCTGACGTTCAAAACGGTGCAATAAAACAAGATGTAAAAAATCAAGTATTACAAAATGTTAAAAATGCTAACCCAGACTTAGTAAGTGCTGGAGTGAAGTTTGAATATGATACAACAGCAGGAAATACGGATAAAATCAAAGTAACTTATCCAGATGGACAAACTCGTCTATTAACACTTACGAAAGGGAAAAAAACCTACAGCGCCTTCAGTAGTTGGACCTGTAGATGGTACGGTTAGCATTACTCCTCAAGGAGATACAGATAAGGTAACATTCTCGTATGTTCCGACAGGACAAACTGGTTCGCAACAAATTATTGCGAAAAAAGATGGAAACTCATGGGCAATTCAAGGAACACGTCCAAATGGAATCACAGTTGATAGTAGAACGGGTAAAATTACGATTACAGAACCAACTGTAAAAGACCAATCTACAGTAACTGCAACAGCTACATTCTTAAACAGTGACACAAGTGACACTGCTCAAGATACAGCGAAAAACCCTGATAGAGAAGCGCCGACTGTATCGATAAAAACTGCTGATGGAACAGTACGTAAATTAACAGCAAATGCTGCGGATAATAAATTCTTAGTTTATCGTGGGGCTACATTTAACCCAACATTTATAGTTAATGATAACTCAGGAACAACTGATAACTTTATGATTAAAAACGTTCCAAATGGAGTATGGTTTAATAAGCAAGGTGAAAGAGATGTTGCTCATACAGGGGTTGCTAACGGAAGAGAAATCACGTTCTCTAATCCGGTAGTAGATACAACTGTACCATTTGGAACTCGTGAAGCGATCGTATCTGTTCGAGATAAAAACGGAAATGCAGCAGAATATAAATTCCAATACATTATTGCTGATGTATTATTGAAAAATTCTCCAGAATCCGTATCCAACAACACTGGAAATGCTAAATTAGGTGACCCACACAGATTCTTAGCGACTACCTTAAACGGGACTACATCAAGTGAAGATAGATATTTCCCAGGAGGGATGAATTTCTCTTGGGGGAATAATGAAAATAATAACACAAATTTACCAGTAACATCTCAAACTCTAACGAAAGAAGTTATAGCAACTTTCCCAACAAATTCTAGAAATGGTGGCACAACAGCTAATGGTATTACGGTTTATGCACCTGAACGAATTACGAAGACTGCAACCATTAACGTAGTGGATAATTCTAAGCCACAAGCAACCTTAAATGGTCAGTCTCTAGGGGAAACAGCTACAACACCAATCTTTACAGTGTTTAGAGGAGCTAACTTCAACCCAACGATTAAAGCGTGGGATAACTCAGGTATTATTCAAGATATTAGGGTTCAAAGCGGACTTCCAACTGGAGTAACAGCTACACCATATAGCGGTGGTAAACAAACTGGAAAAAATGGAGCTACAGAAGTTGCTAAGTACTCACAAACTCTATTTAGTGGAACAGTTGCGAATACGCAAACTCTAGGAGAACATGAAATTGCGCTTTCTGTAAAAGGTAGTGATGATAGAGATGTAAGTACATTCCGATTCAAATATCGTGTTGTTGACATGGAGTTGAAATACTTATACAGCAGAAGGATCAACGTTTATTGGACTTAGCAATAATCAATCACTAAATGTTGAAGGAAATACTACAAATATTGCTGCAGAAGATTATTTGAAAGTTGTAGACACTGAGAATAAAGAAGATAGAGGAAAAGCTTACTTGCCTTCAGGTGTGACTTATACATTCCAAAGCCCTAAAGATACTAATGGGATTTCTTCTAACCAAGCGGATGACTCTAAATCTGGTGTTAGAACGCGTATGGGGCACTATACTGGTGGAATTCAAGTAAACTTTAGAAATGCTGAAAACGAAATCGCAAATGCTAATAGTACATCAAGAACAATATTTACACCTGAAACGATTACTAAGAGTGTACTTTTCTCAATTAACCCATCTGCTCCTACATTGAAAAAAGCAGTAGAAGGTACAGCAGAAAGAACTACTGCGGGAGAACTTCTATATGGTCAAGAAGGAAATAGACCTAGAATTGAAGTTTCTAATGTTGTTCCTAAAGGAGATGGCTTTGGTACTGTTAACAGAGCTTCAACTCGATATGTAAGATTGTATAGTAGTAAAGATCCTAATACAGTTTTAGCAGAAAAAAGAGTTGATAGTAATAGTACGAACGTAATCTTTGAAGCTAGTGATTATGCAGCTGCACGTCCACATGGTTTAGAATCGGGGGGAAGAACTTTATGCAGTTACGAGAGTAGAACATGGGGGCGTATCAACACTTTCAGGTGCAAGTGCTTCAGAACTTGTTACAGGAACAGTAACTATCAACGAAAACGCAACAAACCGTATTATTCAAGCCAATGATCAAACGTTAAACGATGCTGAAAAAACTGCTATTCGTATTGCATTACGAAATGCAAATCCAACTCTAAATCTAAGTGATGACAATATCGAAATTACAGATAGCGGTGCTATTACAGTTACAACAGCGGAAAAGAGACGTGGTTGGCTTCAAACAGCACCAAATAAGGATAATGGTGCAGGATTCGTTACTCGTTTTGCAAACATCCGAAATGACTATAAATTCGAAAATATCGAAGGACTAAAAGTTCCAGGTCGTGATACAGATAAAGGATTCGCATGGTCAGACGGTTCTACAGGTGGTGAAACGAATGGTAACCGTAGCTTAATTTATTACTATGATGCAACGAAAGGTCAATCATTTAACTTTGATAATGTATTGAATATTTTAAATCTACGTGAAGGACGAACTGTAAACCATACAGAAAACCCATCATTTGTTGCAACTCAAGGTGTCAATAAATTAAAAGGTGAAAGAAGACAAGACGGCTTCAGCATGGGAGCTGGAAATTCATTCCTTAAAGATGGAAACTATATTAATGTTATGGATATAGTGGAATCTAGTGAAGGCGGAGGTAGTACTGTTAAGAAATCTGGCACAAAACAAGTAGAGGAGGGTAAAGCTGGTGGAACAGCTACAACTCTTCAAAATGTAACAATTGCAGCAGCGAATGGTTTGCCAGAATTCACATTGAAGAATGTAGTTGGTGGAAGAGATTCGATTCATAAAGCGCAAGTTTACTTACGTCCAAATGGGTTAATGCTGGCTCTTTAGGAGAACGTAATAATGAAACAAGAGACACAACTACAAACGTTGTGAACTTATACTTCGTACCGATTGATCCAATTAAACCAGTAGTAGAACGTTCAGACTCTAATGAATTAGGAAATTCAGCAGATGATGCTCCAAGATTAACAGATACTTCTATCACAGCATCTTCACTTGTTAAAGTAACAGATAACTATAATCGTGATGATTTAGGAACAGGAGCAACTACCGCAACGACTCCAACAACAGGAACAGCAGATCCAACAACTGGAACAACACTAGAAAACGAAGTTCGTAAACGCCTAAATGTTTGGGTGAAAAAAGATGGTGTTGAAACTCAAGTCGTTAGAAATGGTCAAGAGCTAACGAATTCTAATGGGGAAACAGTGTTAGGTAGTCTAATTAAGACTGTTGATCCAGCATCTTATGAACTAGTAGGTCAAGCATCAGATGCTTCAGGAAATACTTCTGAAAAAGAAAGTCTAGGATTCTTCAAAGTTGGGTATGACTTAAATGTACGTCCAGTAATTAACTTTATCCAACATGAAAAATTAACGGATGATGATAAGAGAACATTAGTACGAGTAAATGAAGGTGGGCAAGTAGAAGAGTTACCTAACGGGGCTACAGTTGACGTTACATTTGATACGGAAAATGTAAATAGTGATTTCCAAGATAAACGAGCTACAGCGACTATTACATTTGCAAATGGTGCTACAACGACTAAAGAAATATCGTACAGAGTGTATAAATCATTTCCACTTGTTGATAAGTTGTATGATTTTGCAAAAGTTCCTCTTAAACCTAACTGGTTCTATGACCCTGATTATTATAAAAACGTTGGAATAACAGGAGGCATGAACTGGTTTCTAAAAAAAGAAACAGAAGAGAATGGGGAAAAAGTATTCAAAGATGTACCGCCGAAAGCTAATCCTAATGAGCATGTTATGCCTAGAGAAATTAATAAATCCATCGCACAAGGAGTTGGTGAGTATAAATATATTCTAGGAGCAACTTATCCAACAGGTAGATTTGCTGCAAGGGCTACAGATGAATTATCGAAATTAAGACGTGAAGGTGAAATTGTTCATACGGTGTTTGACGTAGGTGCTAATGATACTAAAGTTACGGTAAATAGTGGGGACTCATTAACGGCTGACCAAGCAAGAGCAGCAGTAATGACAATTAATGGCTCAAAAGATTTACCAGATGGAACAACTTATGAATGGGTATCAGGGCTTACTGTAACAGGACGCGGTGGAGACGAAGTCGATCGTGAAGTAAGAGTGACGTTACCGGCTAGTGGTCCAGCAAACGGACCTTTTGCTGCAACACAAACAAAGACTAAAACTGTAAAAGTTAAAGTGAAAATTGAAGATGTTAAACCGACGGTGAAAATCAAATTCGGAAACAACACTCCAGTAGATTTAACAGAAAATGCTGAAGATAATCGTTTGTTATCTTTAAAGGCGCAACGTTTAATCCAACATTCATTGTGGATGATAATTCAGGAAAAACAGCTTCTATTAATATCACTAATCTTCCAAATGGTCGAAGTGTAAATAAAACAGAAGCAATGCCTAATGGAACGAATGTTAACTTAGAAGGTGAAGATGCAGCTACAAGTGCTGCTACTACAGGAACACGTGAAGCAAGTGTAGCTGTAGCGGATGCTTCAGGAAATGCAAAAACTTATAAATTTAAGTACACTGTTGAAGATGTAATTCCAAAAGAAGAAACAAAAACAGTTGCTTTGGGTACTAAATTAGGTACAGATTCACATGATTATGTAAAATTAGCAGTGTCGACAGCGCCAGAAAATACAGTTTATCCAGGTGGAATGAGTTTCAAATGGAAAAAAGACAATGTGGAAGTGACTGACAGAGAAACAGCACTTACTGAACCAGGAAGAATAACTGGTTATACAGCAGTCGTTAAATTCAAAGCACCAGGATTCTATACAATGAATGGTGGGAAAACTTTTGTTCCAGAGTCAATCGAAAGACCTATTACATTCCTAGTTCAGCCAACAGCACCAACAGTAACTCCAAAAGATAATGGTGATGTCTTAATTACACCAACAAATCAAACAAATGTAGATAAAGTTAGTGTAACCTTTACAAAACAAGACGACTCTACAGAAGTAACATACACAGCTAAGAAGAACGCTAGTGGAGTATGGGAATTTGGTGCAGGAGCACCGTTAACAGTTGATCCAACAACAGGAGTGTTTAGATTAAAAGACCGTGTTGTAAAAGATGGTTCAACAGTTACAGCTAAAGCTCTTACAACAGATGGGACAGGTAGTGTTCAAAGTAATCCAGTAACAGGTACAGCAGGTAATGGAGATGCAGAATATCCAACAGTGACATTTACTAATAATGTAGAAACAGATGCACAAGGAAATCATGTGGTATATATCACACCAACAGAAGCATCGAATATAGATGTTGCGACTGTAGGTGACAATTCTGGTAAGTTATTAGAAGCAGTAATTTTCGATCAGGGAACAACATTGTTAAACATTGGAAATTACGGACTAGATTATAATAAACTTGTAAGAAATGGTGATACAATAACTAATGCACCGTATACATTAACAGTTACTGGTACATTAAATAGAGAAAAATCTGCAAATACATTGTGGAATGATGGAGATGTCATTACAACTCGTTACGTTTCAGCAATGGATGCTGCAGAGAATAATATTAAGGATAAATCAGGAAGTAGAACTGATAATGCTTCGAACCCATATCGTATTGTCTTCAAAGTTAGAACACAAGCAGCGAAGTATACGCCGACAGCAAATACATTAACACGTAATGACCAACAAGCGAAACACACAAATGATCAAGTATTAAGTGCAGTAAGTGGTACAAATATTGCAACCAAAGAAATCGTAGGTAACATTCCAAATGAATCAGGTGCTGCGGTAGTTAAAGTAACATATAACGACGGAAGTACTGAAAATGTAAATGTGCCAATTAATGTAACACCAACCGATGCGACAACCGTCACACCAACAACTGATACCTTAAGCCGTCACGATCAACAACCAAAACCATCAGAAGATGATATTAAGAACGCAGTACACGGCGATAAGATAGCATCTAAGAAAGTAACTGGAACTATTCCAGAAGGAAATGGCGACGTAACAGTAGAAGTGACCTACGCAGATGGAAGTAAAGAAACTGTTAGCGTGCCGATTACAGTAACAGCAAGTGATGCGACAACCGTCACACCAACAACTGATACCTTAAGCCGTCACGATCAACAACCAAAACCATCAGAAGATGATATTAAGAACGCAGTACACGGCGATAAGATAGCATCTAAGAAAGTAACTGGAACTATTCCAGAAGGAAATGGCGACGTAACAGTAGAAGTGACCTACGCAGATGGAAGTAAAGAAACTGTTAGCGTGCCGATTACAGTAACAGCAAGTGATGCGACAACCGTCACACCAACAACTGATACCTTAAGCCGTCACGATCAACAACCAAAACCATCAGAAGATGATATTAAGAACGCAGTACACGGCGATAAGATAGCATCTAAGAAAGTAACTGGAACTATTCCAGAAGGAAATGGCGACGTAACAGTAGAAGTGACCTACGCAGATGGAAGTAAAGAAACTGTTAGCGTGCCGATTACAGTAACAGCAAGTGATGCGACAACCGTCACACCAACAACTGATACCTTAAGCCGTCACGATCAACAACCAAAACCATCAGAAGATGATATTAAGAACGCAGTACACGGCGATAAGATAGCATCTAAGAAAGTAACTGGAACTATTCCAGAAGGAAATGGCGACGTAACAGTAGAAGTGACCTACGCAGATGGAAGTAAAGAAACTGTTAGCGTGCCGATTACAGTAACAGCAAGTGATGCGACAACCGTCACACCAACAACTGATACCTTAAGCCGTCACGATCAACAACCAAAACCATCAGAAGATGATATTAAGAACGCAGTACACGGCGATAAGATAGCATCTAAGAAAGTAACTGGAACTATTCCAGAAGGAAATGGCGACGTAACAGTAGAAGTGACCTACGCAGATGGAAGTAAAGAAACTGTTAGCGTGCCGATTACAGTAACAGCAAGTGATGCGACAACCGTCACACCAACAACTGATACCTTAAGCCGTCACGATCAACAACCAAAACCATCAGAAGATGATATTAAGAACGCAGTACACGGCGATAAGATAGCATCTAAGAAAGTAACTGGAACTATTCCAGAAGGAAATGGCGACGTAACAGTAGAAGTGACCTACGCAGATGGAAGTAAAGAAACTGTTAGCGTGCCGATTACAGTAACAGCAAGTGATGCGACAACCGTCACACCAACAACTGATACCTTAAGCCGTCACGATCAACAACCAAAACCATCAGAAGATGATATTAAGAACGCAGTACACGGCGATAAGATAGCATCTAAGAAAGTAACTGGAACTATTCCAGAAGGAAATGGCGACGTAACAGTAGAAGTGACCTACGCAGATGGAAGTAAAGAAACTGTTAGCGTGCCGATTACAGTAACAGCAAGTGATGCGACAACCGTCACACCAACAACTGATACCTTAAGCCGTCACGATCAACAACCAAAACCATCAGAAGATGATATTAAGAACGCAGTACACGGCGATAAGATAGCATCTAAGAAAGTAACTGGAACTATTCCAGAAGGAAATGGCGACGTAACAGTAGAAGTGACCTACGCAGATGGAAGTAAAGAAACTGTTAGCGTGCCGATTACAGTAACAGCAAGTGATGCGACAACCGTCACACCAACAACTGATACCTTAAGCCGTCACGATCAACAACCAAAACCATCAGAAGATGATATTAAGAACGCAGTACACGGCGATAAGATAGCATCTAAGAAAGTAACTGGAACTATTCCAGAAGGAAATGGCGACGTAACAGTAGAAGTGACCTACGCAGATGGAAGTAAAGAAACTGTTAGCGTGCCGATTACAGTAACAGCAAGTGATGCGACAACCGTCACACCAACAACTGATACCTTAAGCCGTCACGATCAACAACCAAAACCATCAGAAGATGATATTAAGAACGCAGTACACGGCGATAAGATAGCATCTAAGAAAGTAACTGGAACTATTCCAGAAGGAAATGGCGACGTAACAGTAGAAGTGACCTACGCAGATGGAAGTAAAAGAAACTGTTAGCGTGCCGATTACAGTAACAGCAAGTGATGCGACAACCGTCACACCAACAACTGATACCTTAAGCCGTCACGATCAACAACCAAAACCATCAGAAGATGATATTAAGAACGCAGTACACGGCGATAAGATAGCATCTAAGAAAGTAACTGGAACTATTCCAGAAGGAAATGGCGACGTAACAGTAGAAGTGACCTACGCAGATGGAAGTAAAGAAACTGTTAGCGTGCCGATTACAGTAACAGCAAGTGATGCGACAACCGTCACACCAACAACTGATACCTTAAGCCGTCACGATCAACAACCAAAACCATCAGAAGATGATATTAAGAACGCAGTACACGGCGATAAGATAGCATCTAAGAAAGTAACTGGAACTATTCCAGAAGGAAATGGCGACGTAACAGTAGAAGTGACCTACGCAGATGGAAGTAAAGAAACTGTTAGCGTGCCGATTACAGTAACAGCAAGTGATGCGACAACCGTCACACCAACAACTGATACCTTAAGCCGTCACGATCAACAACCAAAACCATCAGAAGATGATATTAAGAACGCAGTACACGGCGATAAGATAGCATCTAAGAAAGTAACTGGAACTATTCCAGAAGGAAATGGCGACGTAACAGTAGAAGTGACCTACGCAGATGGAAGTAAAGAAACTGTTAGCGTGCCGATTACAGTAACAGCAAGTGATGCGACAACCGTCACACCAACAACTGATACCTTAAGCCGTCACGATCAACAACCAAAACCATCAGAAGATGATATTAAGAACGCAGTACACGGCGATAAGATAGCATCTAAGAAAGTAACTGGAACTATTCCAGAAGGAAATGGCGACGTAACAGTAGAAGTGACCTACGCAGATGGAAGTAAAGAAACTGTTAGCGTGCCGATTACAGTAACAGCAAGTGATGCGACAACCGTCACACCAACAACTGATACCTTAAGCCGTCACGATCAACAACCAAAACCATCAGAAGATGATATTAAGAACGCAGTACACGGCGATAAGATAGCATCTAAGAAAGTAACTGGAACTATTCCAGAAGGAAATGGCGACGTAACAGTAGAAGTGACCTACGCAGATGGAAGTAAAGAAACTGTTAGCGTGCCGATTACAGTAACAGCAAGTGATGCGACAACCGTCACACCAACAACTGATACCTTAAGCCGTCACGATCAACAACCAAAAACCATCAGAAGATGATATTAAGAACGCAGTACACGGCGATAAGATAGCATCTAAGAAAGTAACTGGAACTATTCCAGAAGGAAATGGCGACGTAACAGTAGAAGTGACCTACGCAGATGGAAGTAAAGAAACTGTTAGCGTGCCGATTACAGTAACAGCAAGTGATGCGACAACCGTCACACCAACAACTGATACCTTAAGCCGTCACGATCAACAACCAAAACCATCAGAAGATGATATTAAGAACGCAGTACACGGCGATAAGATAGCATCTAAGAAAGTAACTGGAACTATTCCAGAAGGAAATGGCGACGTAACAGTAGAAGTGACCTACGCAGATGGAAGTAAAGAAACTGTTAGCGTGCCGATTACAGTAACAGCAAGTGATGCGACAACCGTCACACCAACAACTGATACCTTAAGCCGTCACGATCAACAACCAAAACCATCAGAAGATGATATTAAGAACGCAGTACACGGCGATAAGATAGCATCTAAGAAAGTAACTGGAACTATTCCAGAAGGAAATGGCGACGTAACAGTAGAAGTGACCTACGCAGATGGAAGTAAAGAAACTGTTAGCGTGCCGATTACAGTAACAGCAAGTGATGCGACAACCGTCACACCAACAACTGATACCTTAAGCCGTCACGATCAACAACCAAAACCATCAGAAGATGATATTAAGAACGCAGTACACGGCGATAAGATAGCATCTAAGAAAGTAACTGGAACTATTCCAGAAGGAAATGGCGACGTAACAGTAGAAGTGACCTACGCAGATGGAAGTAAAGAAACTGTTAGCGTGCCGATTACAGTAACAGCAAGTGATGCGACAACCGTCACACCAACAACTGATACCTTAAGCCGTCACGATCAACAACCAAAACCATCAGAAGATGATATTAAGAACGCAGTACACGGCGATAAGATAGCATCTAAGAAAGTAACTGGAACTATTCCAGAAGGAAATGGCGACGTAACAGTAGAAGTGACCTACGCAGATGGAAGTAAAGAAACCGTCAACGTACCAGTAACAATTGTAGGATTACCAAAAGCGAAAGTACCTGTAGAATCATTTGGTAATTTAACTAAAGAGGAACAAGACAAAGTTAAAGAATCAGTGGAAAAAGCTAATCCTGGTAAGACAGTAGTTGTTGAACCATCAGGAAAAGTAATAATCACAGATCCTAAGACAAATGTAAGTCATGAAATTTCTGAGGAATTAGTGACAACAATTGCTCCTCCAGTTGTAGATATCCCTGAATTTAACGGTGGAGTGAATGGTGAGCCAGAAATCCAAGAAGAATTACCAGAGTTCAATGGTGGAGTAAACGGTGAACCAGAAGTTCAACCAGAAACTCCAGAGTACACAGACCCAATCGGTACAACAGGAGTAGATGAAAATGGTAACCTAATTCTTCCACCAGTAGTTGATCTTCCAGAGTTCACAGGTGGAGTAAATGGAGAACTTCCAGAACCGACTGAGTTGCCAAAAGTTAACCTTATCATCACTAAATGGATTGATGAAAATGGCAATGAGTTGAAACCTGTGGATGCTAAGGCTCCAACGGTATTAGGTGAAGCGAACGAAGCATTTGAACATGGTGAAATTGAAGGTTATGTATTTGTTAAAACGAAACTAGAAGGTGATGTTGTAACTCATATCTTCAGAAAAGTGAGTCCAGCTGCACAAACAGGCGACGGTCAACAAAGACCAGCTACACCATCTGACGATACAAATCCTAGACCAGATACTGCTACCCCTGCTGAGGTGCCAGCTACTCAGCTGGCTGAACAACCAAGTCAAACAGTTGAAGTACCTGCTCAATTGCCGAATGAAGTGTCAGAAACTGATTCATCAGTTTCTCAACCGCAAGCAGTATTGCCAAATACTGGTACACAAGAAGACCGTGCTACAGGTGCATTCGGAGTTCTCTCTCTTCTTGGCGCATTTGGTTTGCTATTTGCCAAAAAGAAAAAAGATGATGAAGAGGAAGCTTAAATAGAGGATCTCATCTGATCCTTAGTAGCTTTCCCTGCATAAAGTCTTTGTAAATCAAAAAGAACTAGAAAAATCACTCATTTGTGAGAATTCTAGTTCTTTTTGTATTTCATAAACATTTCATATTTGGGTTTTTATAATAGTCTTACAAATATGGAGGTGACAAATGAATCCAATCCAAAGAGCTTGGGCTTATGTCAGCAGAAAACGACTGAGAAGTTTTATTTTATTTCTGATTTTATTGATCCTATTGGCCGGAATTTCAGCCTGTTTGACTCTGATGAAGTCCAATAAAACAGTGGAAACCAATCTTTACAAATCACTCAACACATCTTTTTTTCAATTAAAAAAAGATAGAAAACGGACAGACTTTTAAGTTGTCGGATTTATCATCCGTGATCCAGATTAAGGGGCTGGAAAGTGTCTCTCCCGAACTCGAGACGGTCGCAAAACTAAAAGACAAGGAAGCGGTAACTGGCGAGCAGAGCGTGGAGCGTGATGATTTATCAGCTGCAGACAAGAACTTGGTTAGCTTAACGGCTCTTGAGGATTCGTCTAAGGATGTGACCTTTACCAGCTCGGCTTTCAACTTAAAAGAAGGGCGACACCTTCAAAAAGGGGATTCCAAGAAAATCCTGATCCACGAAGAGTTGGCTAAGAAGAACGGTCTTTCGCTTCATGACAAGATCGGCTTGGATGCTGGGCAGTCTGAATCTGGAAAAGAACAAACAGTAGAGTTTGAGATTGTCGGCATCTTTTCTGGTAAAAAACAGGAGAAATTTACAGGCTTGTCTTCTGACTTCAGTGAAAATCAGGTCTTTACAGACTATGAAAGTAGCCAAAGCCTTTTGGGTAATGGTGAATCTCTAGTCAGTGCAGCTCGCTTCTATGTAGAAAATCCTAAGGAAATGGACGAACTCTTGAAGCAGGTGGAAAACTTGGCCTTGGATAGTCAAGGTTACCAAGTTGAGAAGGAAAACAAGGCCTTTGAACAAATCAAAGACTCAGTAGCAACCTTCCAAACCTTTCTGACTATCTTCCTTTATGGGATGTTGATAGCAGGAGCAGGAGCCTTAATTTTGGTTTTGTCTCTCTGGTTGAGAGAAAGGGTCTACGAAGTGGGAATTTTACTGGCACTTGGAAAAGGCAAGAGCTCGATCTTCCTACAGTTCTGTTTAGAGGTAGTTTTGGTATCTCTTGGAGCTTTGCTTCCAGCATTTGTTGCAGGAAACGCCATCACATCTTACCTACTCCAAACCCTACTAGCAAGTGGAGATCAGGCAGTCTTACAAGACACGCTAGCTAAAGCAAGCAGTCTATCAACTAATATCCTATCCTTTGCAGAATCCTATGTCTTTCTGTTGTTGATTAGTTGCTTGTCTGTAGCCCTTTGTTTCCTATTTTTATTTAGAAAATCGCCTAAGGAAATTTTATCATCTATTAGTTAATACTCTTCGAAAATCTCTTCAAACTACGTCAGCTTCCATCTGCAACCTCAAAACAGTGTTTTGAGCAACCTGCGGCTAGCTTTCTAGTTTAATCTTTGATTTTCATTGAGTATAAGAAGGAGAAATCATGACTTTATTACAATTACAAGATCTTACCTACCGTTATAAGAATACTGCTGAAGCAGTCCTATATCAGATCAATTATAATTTGAACCCGGGAAATTTTACAGTATTATTGGTGAGTCAGGAGCAGGAAAATCCACACTCTTGTCCCTCCTTGCGGGTCTAGATAGTCCTGTTGAAGGTTCTATCCTTTTCCAAGGAGAGGACATTCGTAAGAAGGGTTATTCTTACCATCGCATGCACCATATTTCCCTGGTCTTTCAAAATTATAACTTGATAGATTATCTTTCTCCACTGGAAAATATCCGCTTGGTCAACAAAAAGGCCAGCAAGGAGACTCTTCTTGAACTTGGTCTTGACGAAAGTCAGATCAAGCGAAATGTTCTCCAGTTATCAGGTGGTCAACAGCAACGTGTTGCTATTGCTCGTAGTTTGGTATCAGAAGCTCCAGTTATCTTAGCTGATGAGCCCACAGGAAATCTGGACCCTAAAACTGCTGGAGATATTGTCGAACTGCTCAAATCACTTGCCCAGAAAACAGGTAAATGTGTCATCGTCGTAACTCACAGCAAAGAAGTGGCACAGGCGTCAGATATTACACTTGAATTGAAGGATAAGAAACTGACTGAAACTCGCAATACGACGAAATAATATGAGCTTTTTCTGTTAGAACTATAAAATAGAACAACATCTAGAAAGGGAACCTATGTTACACAACGCATTTGCCTATGTTACAAGGAAGTTTTTCAAATCAATTGTCATCTTCCTGATTATTCTCCTCATGGCGAGCTTGAGTTTGGTTGGCTTGTCGATCAAGGGAGCTACTGCCAAGGCTTCTCAGGAGACTTTTAAAAATATCACCAACAGCTTCTCCATGCAAATCAATCGTCGCGTCAATCAAGGAACGCCTCGTGGTGCTGGGAATATTAAGGGTGAAGACATCAAAAAAATCACCGAAAATAAGGCTATTGAGTCTTATGTGAAACGCATCAACGCTATCGGAGATTTGACTGGCTATGAACTCATCGAAACGCCAGAAACCAAGAAAAATCTGACACCTGACCGTGCTAAACATTTTGGAAGTAGCTTGATGATTACAGGTGTCAATGACTCCTCTAAAGAAGACAAGTTTGTCTCAGGTTCTTATAAGTTGGTCGAAGGTGAGCACTTAAACAACGACGACAAGGACAAGATCCTCCTGCACAAGGACTTGGCAGCCAAACACGGCTGGAAAGTAGGGGATAAGGTCAAACTAGACTCTAATATCTACGATGCAGACAATGAAAAAGGTGCCAAAGAAACAGTCGAAGTGACAATCAAGGGACTCTTTGATGGTCATAATAAGTCAGCAGTAACCTACTCACAAGAACTCTATGAAAATACAGCCATCACAGACATCCATACGGCTGCTAAACTTTATGGATACACAGAAGACACAGCTATTTACGGGGACGCTACCTTCTTTGTAACAGCGGACAAGAACTTGGATGATGTTATGAAAGAGTTGAATGGCATCAGTGGTATCAACTGGAAGAGCTATACACTGGTGAAGAGCTCCTCAAACTACCCAGCTCTTGAGCAATCCATCTCTGGTATGTACAAGATGGCCAACCTCCTCTTCTGGGGTAGCTTGAGCTTTTCAGTCCTTCTCCTTGCCCTCTTGCTCAGCCTTTGGATCAATGCCCGTCGCAAGGAAGTGGGAATTCTCCTCTCTATCGGTCTCAAGCAGGCAAGTATCTTGGGTCAATTCATCACTGAATCCATCTTGATTGCCATCCCTGCTCTCGTTTCTGCTTACTTCCTAGCTAATTACACTGCCCGTGCAATCGGAAATACTGTTCTTGCCAACGTGACTTCAGGTGTTGCCAAGCAAGCTAGCAAGGCGGCTCAAGCCTCTAACCTTGGTGGTGGTGCAGAAGTAGATGGCTTTAACAAGACCTTGTCAAGCCTAGATATTTCCATTCAGACATCAGACTTTATCATCGTCTTTGTCCTAGCCTTGGTTCTAGTGGTTCTCGTTATGGCGCTTGCTTCAAGCAATCTCCTCAGAAAACAACCAAAAGAGCTTTTGATGGATGGTGAATAAGTTTGAAAAAATGATTCTGGAAATAGAGAAAGCATCTTGTTTTTCTATTCAAGAATGGTGGATAGAGAATGGCTATTTAACAATACAAAATAGAGCTGAAAGCAGTGGTGAAAATCATTGCTTTCAATCGCTTTCTTTGTACTTTAGTACTTAAATATGATATACTAAAATCGTGGAATTTAGTAGAAGGACAATTTACAATTTCTATATTCAAATATGCATAAAAATTTATTCATAATTTGTTTTTAAATAAATAGAAAACTTGTAGATACCTATCCAGACTGAAAAGGTAAACGAACCTGCTGTAGCTGAGTTTGCCTTTTAAAAATATAAAAATAGTGAGGAAAACAATGAGACAAACAAATGTTAGAGGGACATTATCCCTACGTGGCTTTAGAAAATTAAGAACTGGTGCAATTGTTGCAACGGGTGTGATTTTATTGGGACTGGGCTTTTTAGCTCCAACTGTCTCAGCTAATGAACAAGATGGTGTTTGGGTAGCCAGAACAGTTACAGAAGTAAAAGCTGATATTCAAAATATAGACAATTTATCACACTACACAATTAAGTGGGGAGATACACTGAGTGCTATTAGTGGAGCAACAGGGCTATCTGTTGATAGCTTGGTTGAGATAAATCGTATTGCAAATAGAGATTTGATTTTTGCTAATAATAAATTGTATTTTAGCGAAGAGTCTTTTCTAAAAAGATGGAAATACAGAAGTAAAAAAAAGACAGCGAGTGTCGATTGATAATTCTGGTAGCTGTCAAAGTTATGAAGTTGAAACAAAGACAGATACTGTAACTGGAGAGCAAACTACTACTGTTAAACAAACGACACCAGTAGTTGTGGAAACACCAGCAGTATCAGTACCGAAATCAGAAACCTCAGCCTCAGTTGCGCCAAAATCAGACGAGCCAGCAGCGACTGAACCAAGAACGGACGAACCGGCGGCAACAACACCGAAAGCGGACGAACCAGTGGTAACAACGCCGAAGGCGGAAGAGCCAGCAGGAACTGAACCAAAAACGGACGAACCAGCAGGAACAACACCGAAGGCGGACGAACCGGCGGCAACAACACCGAAGGCGGACGAACCAGCAGCGACAACACCGAAAGCGGACGAACCAGCAGGAACAACACCGAAGGCAGAAGAACCCGCAGCGACTGAACCAAAAACGGAAGAACCGGCGGCAACAACACCAAAAACGGAAGAGCCAGCAGCGACAACGCCAAAAGTAGAAGAACCAGCGGCAACAACGCCGAAAGCGGAAGAACCAGTGGTAACAACGCCGAAGGCGGAAGAGCCAGCAGGAACTGAACCAAAAACAGACGAACCGGCGGCAACAACGCCGAAAGCGGAAGAACCAGTAGCGACTGATCCAAAAGCGGACGAACCAGTGGTAACAACGCCGAAGGCGGAAGAGCCAGTATCTCCAGCACCAAAAGCAGAAGAGCCAGCGACACCGGCGCCAAAAGTAGAAGAACCAGCGGCAACAACACCGAAGGCAGAGAAACCAGCAGCGACTGAACCAAAAACGGAAGAACCATCAGAGCCAGCACCGAAAGTGGAAGAGCCAGCAACGACTGATTCAAAAGCGGACGAACCAGCGACACCGGCGCCAAAAGTAGAAGAACCAGCGGCAACAACACCGAAGGCAGAGGAACCCGCAGCGACAACACCGAAGGCAGACGAGCCAGCAGCAGGCACAGCACCAAAAAGCAGAAGAACCCAGCAGCAGCACAGCACCAAAAAGCGGAAGAACCCGCAGCAGCACTGAACGCAAAAAGCGGACGAACCAGTCAGAGCCAGCACCGAAAGTGGAAGAGCCAGTATCTCCAGCGCTAAAAGCAGAAGAACCAGCGACTCCAGCACCAAAAGTAGAAGAGCCAGCAGGAACAACACCGAAGGCGGAAGAGCCAGCAACGACTGATTCAAAAGCGGACGAACCAGCGACACCGGCGCCAAAAGTAGAAGAACCAGCGGCAACAACACCGAAGGCAGAGGAACCAGCAGGAACAACACCGAAATCAGACGAGCCAGCAGCAGGAACAACACCAAAAGCGGACGAACCAGCGACACCGGCGCCAAAAGTTGAAGAACCAGCGGCAACAACGCCGAAAGCGGAAGAACCAGTAGCGACTGATCCAAAAGCGGACGAACCAGCGGCAACAACACCGAAGGCAGAGAAACCAGCAGCGATAACACCGAAAGCAGAAAATTCATCTGAAGAAGTAGAACCTAAAGATGAAAAATTTGAGGAAGCGAAAAAAGAAGGAAAGGATATTATTGAAGGAATTGCATCTTCAAAACTTAGTGAAATAGAAAAAGTTAAAGATGAAGCAGAAAAAACAAAATTAAAAGAAAAATTAAATGGATTAAAAGAAGAAGCATTGGCGGCAATAAATAATGCTAAAGATTACGATGATGCTGTAGCTGCTGCGGACGAGTATCAAACAAAAATTGATGAAATTGATGTTCCAGGTGAAGAATTACCAGCACCAAACTATAATAAAGATAATTTAACAAATGGCCGTAATGAAGGAACTACTATTGACAATGGAAGTACGGTAATAGGTCATGGTTCAGGTGAAGCTACGGCAACCAGCCCAACACAGCCTGCTACTGAAGCAAGATCAACTTCAACAGCATCTCCAACACAACCTTCTTCAACTTCAGAAGGGACTTCAAGTTTTAGAAATGCCCCATCAGTTCAAGCAAGAGCAAGAAGGGTAGCACGTTCAACATCAGAACCAGATGGAACCGTAAATATTAGTTATAACTTCGCTGGAATGCCAGATATTCATGGTTTCCTATCTGACCCAGGAGAAGATAACACTGTCACAATTCCTGCTGGAACGAGTGAAACACAGGCAAAAGAGCTAGTAAAAGAAAAAATTCAAGCTAAGATAAAAGACTTAGCTACTAGAGGGTATCATGTGAAAAATGACATTATTTTTGAACAAGATACTACTGTGAAAAATTATAACTACGTTGTCACATTCACTAAGGAGGCTACAGGAACTTCAGGTTTCAGAATGGCTCCAGCAGTTCAACCGCGCGCTAGCAGAAATCGTAGAAGTCTAGAACAGCCAGCTCTTCAAAAGGTCAAAGTAAATGTTTTTTATAACTTTGATAAAATGAAAGATATTGCAGGTTTCCTAGGAGATATCGATGGAACTCCTCTTGAAATCGCGGAAGGTTCAACAAATGAACAGGTGAAAGCAGCAGTCAAGAGCCAAGTTGATGCTAAGAAAGAAGAGTTGAGCAAACGCGGCTATACTTTCAAAGAGGACTATGTCTATCAAGCTAATGGGAAAGATTATAACTACGTTGTCACATTTTTAAAGCAACTAAATAATTTTCATTCCATAGGGAGTGAAATATGAGCAGAGAGAGCGATAGGCTCTCTTTGTTTTATCTAGTAGCAAGTTTCTTAAAGACAAAAGGCCAATAAGAGATTATAATAAATAGAGTAGGTGTTTATTATAATACTCTTCGAAAATCCCTTCAAACCACGTCAGCGTCGCCTTGCCGTAGATATCATAGGTATAGGTAACTGACTTCGTTAGTCTTATCCACAACCTCAAAACCGTGTTTTGAGTAACCTGCGGCTAGCTTCCTAGTTTGCTTTTTGATTTTCATTGAGTATAAGAAAAATAAAAAATAGAGAGCAGTTAAAGTATGAAAATTTTAATTGTAGAAGATGAAGAGATGATCCGTGAGGGGATCAGTGACTATTTGACGGATTGTGGTTATGAAATCATTGAGGCGGCGGACGGTCAAGAAGCCTTAGAAAAATTTTCCAGCTATGAAGTGGCTTTGGTTTTACTGGATATCCAGATGCCCAAGCTCAATGGCCTAGAAGTCCTAGCTGAGATACGCAAAACCAGCCAGGTTCCTGTCTTGATGCTGACCGCTTTTCAGGATGAAGAATACAAGATGAGTGCCTTTGCCTCTCTAGCAGATGGCTATCTGGAAAAACCCTTCTCCCTATCCCTCTTAAAAGTGAGAGTGGATGCGATTTTCAAGCGCTATTATGATACAGGACGAATCTTCTCCTATAAGGATGCCAAGGTGGACTTTGAGAGCTACAGTGCCAGCCTAGCAGGTCAAGAAGTGGCCATCAACGCTAAAGAGTTGGAAATTCTGGACTATCTGGTTAAAAATGAAGGAAGGGCCTTGACCCGATCTCAGATAATCGATGCCGTCTGGAAAGCGACAGATGAGGTTCCCTTTGACCGTGTCATTGATGTTTATATCAAGGAATTGCGGAAAAAGCTAGACTTGGATTGTATCCTCACTGTGCGCAATGTTGGTTATAAATTGGAGCGAAAATGAAACGAACAGGTTTATTTACAAAGATATTTATCTATACCTTCTCGATTTTTAGTGTTCTGGTTATCTGCCTTCATTTAGCTATTTATTTTCTTTTTCCTTCGACTTATCTGAGCCATCGTCAGGAAACCATTGGTCAGAAAGCGACAGCCATTGCCCAGTCCCTAGAAGGGAAGGATAGGCAGAGCATCGAGCAAGTCTTAGACTTGTATTCCCAGACTAGTGATATCAAGGGGGCCGTTAAAGGCGAGATGACCGAGGACAAGTTAGAAGTCAAGGACAGTCTTCCTCTGGATACAGACCGCCAGACCACCTCGCTTTTTATTGAGGAACGGGAGGTGAAAACGCAAGACGGTGGTACTATGACTCTCCAGTTTCTAGCTTCCATGGACTTGCAAAAGGAAGCAGAGCAGATTAGTCTTCAATTTCTTCCCTATACCTTGCTGGCCTCCTTTCTGATTTCCCTCTTGGTGGCCTATATCTATGCTCGGACCATTGTTGCTCCGATATTGGAAATCAAGCGGGTGACCCGTCGTATGATGGAACTAGATGACCAAGTGCGATTGCGCGTGGACTCTACGGATGAGATTGGTGATCTCAAGGAACAAATCAATAGTCTCTACCAACATCTTTTGACTGTCATTGCGGACTTGCATGACAAGAATGAAGCCATTCTCCAGCTGGAAAAGATGAAGGTCGAATTCCTACGAGGGGCTTCTCATGAACTGAAAACACCCTTAGCTAGTTTGAAAATCCTAATCGAAAATATGAAAGAAAATATCGGTCGCTATAAGGATAGAGACCGCTATCTGGGAGTTGCCTTAGGAATTGTGGATGAGCTCAATCACCACGTTCTGCAGATACTTTCCCTCTCTTCTGTGCAGGAATTGCGAGATGATAGGGAACAAATTGACTTATACCAGATGACGCAAAGTCTGCTTAAGGATTATACTTTACTAGCCAAGGAAAGAGAACTCCAGATTGATAATAGTTTGAAGCATCAGCAGGCTTATCTAAATCCATCTGTCATGAAGTTAATCCTGTCTAATCTCATCAGCAATGCCATCAAGCACTCTGTTCCGGGTGGATTGGTTCGAATTGGAGAAAGAGAAGGGGAATTCTTTATTGAGAATAGCTGTAGTCCTGAGGAACAAGAAAAACTGGCCCAGTCTTTTTCTGATAACGCTAGTCGCAAGGCCAAGGGTTCTGGTATGGGGCTCTTTGTAGTCAAGAGTCTATTAGAACATGAAAAATTACCTTATCGGTTCGAGATGCAGGAGAATCACTTAACCTTCTTCATAGATTTTCCAAAAGTCGACCAAGACTAGGGAGAGAAAGGGTTTACATAGATGAAGCTAGAAGAAATTCAATCGAAACTGCGGGAAAAACTAGATTTTTTTGTCAAAAAGTGATAAAATGAACAATGTAAATGGGATGACCCATAAAAATATACAGGAGGCCTGATAAAATGGCAATCGTTTCAGCAGAAAAATTTGTCCAAGCAGCTCGTGACAACGGTTATGCAGTTGGTGGATTTAACACAAACAACCTTGAGTGGACTCAAGCTATCTTGCGCGCAGCAGAAGCTAAAAAAGCTCCAGTTTTGATCCAAACTTCAATGGGTGCTGCTAAATACATGGGTGGTTACAAAGTTGCTCGCAACTTGATCGCTAACCTTGTTGAATCAATGGGTATCACTGTACCAGTGGCTATCCACCTTGACCACGGTCACTACGAAGATGCGCTTGAGTGTATCCGAGTTGGTTATACTTCAGTAATGTTTGATGGTTCACACCTTCCAGTTGAAGAAAACCTTGACATTAGCTCGTAGAAGTTGTTGAAATTTGCTCACGCAAATGGTATCTCAGTAGAAGCTGAAGTTGGTACTATCGGTGGTGAAGAAGACGGAATCATCGGTGATGGTGAATTGGCTCCAATCGAAGACGCTAAAGCAATGGTTGAAACTGGTATCGACTTCTTGGCAGCTGGTATCGGTAACATCCACGGTCCTTACCCAGAAAACTGGAAAGGTCTTCACCTTGATCACTTGCAAAAATTGACTGAAGCTGTTCCAGGATTCCCAATCGTATTGCACGGTGGTTCAGGTATTCCTGATGAGCAAATCCAAGCAGCTATCAAACTTGGTGTTGCGAAAGTTAACGTTAACACAGAATGCCAAATCGCATTCGCTAACGCAACTCGTAAATTTGCTCGTGACTACGAAGCAAACGAAGCAGAATACGACAAGAAAAAACTCTTCGACCCACGTAAATTCTTGGCTGACGGTGTAAAAGCTATCCAAGCATCAGTTGAAGAACGTATCGACGTATTCGGTTCAGAAGGTAAAGCTTAATCTAGTTTAATCATATAAATAAGAAACCTGCCCATTGGGTGGGTTTTTTGTATGTCTTAAGGAAACAATAAAACCATAATTTTTGATTAAAAGTATTATTTTAAGAGAAAAATTTTCAATTCCATAAACTTTAGGCAAACGCTTGCATTCTAGTTTTTATTGGACTATAATAGGTTGGTATAAAGCCTTCTGTAGTAATAAAATGTAGAAGGTGTAGAAAGTAAGGATTTAGAATGTTTGTAGTCAAAAACACAATGTTGCTATTCCTTGCGATAGGGAGATAGATATGGCGATGATAGAAGTGGAACATCTTCAGAAAAATTTTGTGAAGACTGTTAAGGAACCAGGTTTAAAGGGGGCGTTGCGCTCTTTTATTCATCCTGAAAAGCAGACCTTTGAAGCGGTTAAGGATTTGACTTTTGAGGTACCAAAGGGGCAGATTTTAGGCTTCATCGGGGCAAATGGTGCTGGGAAGTCGACAACCATTAAAATGCTGACCGGGATTTTGAAACCGACATCTGGTTTTTGTCGGATTAACGGCAAGATTCCACAGGACAATCGTCAAGATTATGTCAAGGATATTGGGGTTGTTTTTGGACAACGTACCCAGCTATGGTGGGATTTGGCACTGCAGAGACCTACACGGTATTAAAAGAGATTTACGATGTGCCAGACTCGCTCTTTCATAAGCGTATGGACTTTTTGAATGAAGTCTTGGATTTGAAGGACTTTATCAAGGATCCCGTGCGGACTCTTTCATTGGGACAACGGATGCGGGCGGATATTGCAGCTTCCTTGCTCCACAATCCCAAGGTTCTCTTTTTAGATGAGCCGACCATTGGTTTGGATGTTTCGGTCAAGGATAACATTCGTCGGGCTATTACCCAAATCAATCAAGAGGAAGAGACTACCATTCTCTTGACCACTCACGACTTGAGTGATATTGAGCAACTCTGTGATCGAATTTTCATGATAGACAAGGGTCAGGAGATTTTTGATGGAACGGTGAGCCAACTCAAGGAGACCTTTGGTAAGATGAAGACTCTCTCCTTTGAACTGGTACCAGGTCAAAGTCATCTAATTTCTCACTATGAAGGCTTGCCTGATATGACCGTTGATAGAGAAGGAAATAGCCTCAATATTGAATTTGATAGTTCCCGCTACCAGTCAGCTGATATTATCAAGCAAACCCTGTCTGATTTTGAAATCCGCGATTTGAAGATGGTGGATACGGATATCGAGGATATTATCCGTCGCTTCTATCGAAAGGAGCTCTAAGATGGTCAAATTGTGGAGACGTTATAAACCCTTTATAAATGCAGGTGTTCAGGAATTGATCACCTATCGAGTCAACTTTATTCTTTATCGGATTGGGGATGTCATGGGGGCTTTTGTAGCCTTTTATCTCTGGAAGGCTGTCTTTGATTCTTCGCAAGAGTCTTTGATTCAGGGCTTCAGTATGGCAGATATCACCCTTTACATCATCATGAGTTTTGTGACCAATCTTCTGACTCGATCCGATTCGTCCTTTATGATTGGGGAGGAGGTCAAGGATGGTTCCATTATCATGCGTTTGTTGCGACCAGTTCATTTTGCGGCTTCTTACCTCTTTACCGAGCTTGGTTCCAAGTGGTTGATTTTTATCTCTGTTGGTCTTCCATTTTTAAGTGTCATTGTTTTGATGAAAATCTTATCTGGGAAAGGGGTTATAGAAGTACTGGGATTAACTGTCCTTTATCTTTTTAGCTTAACGCTGGCCTATCTGATTAACTTTTTCTTTAATATCTGTTTTGGTTTTTCAGCCTTTGTGTTTAAAAATCTTTGGGGTTCTAATCTACTCAAGACTTCAATAGTGGCCTTTATGTCTGGAAGTTTGATTCCCTTGGCTTTCTTTCCAAAGGTTGTTTCAGATATTCTGTCCTTCCTGCCTTTTTCATCCTTGATTTACACTCCGGTCATGATTATCGTTGGGAAATACGATGCCAATCAGATTCTTCAGGCGCTCGCTTTGCAGTTTTTCTGGCTCTTAGTGATGGTGGGCTTGTCTCAGTTGATTTGGAAACGAGTCCAGTCATTTATCACCATTCAAGGAGGTTAGTATGAAAAAATATCAACGCATGCATCTGATTTTTATCAGACAATACATCAAACAAATCATGGAATATAAGGTGGATTTTGTGGTGGGGGTTTTAGGAGTCTTTCTGACTCAAGGTCTGAACCTCTTGTTTCTCAATGTCATCTTTCAACATATTCCATCCCTAGAAGGTTGGACCTTTCAAGAGATTGCTTTTATTTATGGCTTTTCCTTGATTCCTAAGGGCTTGGACCATCTCTTTTTTGACAATCTCTGGGCGTTAGGTCAACGCTTGGTTCGAAAAGGAGAATTTGACAAATACCTGACTCGTCCTATCAACCCTCTCTTTCACATCCTAGTTGAAACCTTTCAGATTGATGCTTTGGGCGAACTCTTGGTTGGTGGGATCCTACTAGCGACAACGGTATCTAGCATTGCTTGGACTCTTCCAAAATTCCTGCTTTTCCTAGTTTGTATTCCTTTTGCGACCTTGATTTATACTTCCTTGAAATCGCGACAGCCAGCATCGCTTTTTGGACCAAGCAGTCAGGAGCAATGATTTACATCTTCTATATGTTCAATGACTTTGCCAAGTACCCGATTTCGATTTACAATTCGCTCCTTCGATGGTTGATTAGCTTTATCGTGCCATTTGCCTTTACGGCCTATTATCCTGCTAGCTATTTCTTACAGGATAAGGATGTGTTCTTTAACATCGGAGGTTTGATGTTGATTTCCCTTGTCTTCTTTGTCATTTCCCTTAAACTTTGGGATAGGGGCTTGGATACCTACGAAAGTGCGGGTTCGTAAATAATAGAATATCAAAGCCTTGTCTCAGGACAGGCTTTTTCTAATAGAGATGAAAATTTCTTGACATCTATTCTCAGAGTGCTATACTGTAAGTGTAATCGCCGATTTAGCTCAGTTGGTAGAGCAAGGCACTCGTAAAGCCTAGGTCACAGGTTCGAACCCTGCAATCGGCAAAGTGAAGAAGTCTCATCAGTCTTCTTTTTCTTTTTAAAGAAAATCAGACCACTTAGATCCAGATAGAGACCAGATAGGCAAAAGACCTTGTTCTTGAAACTGACCTCTGCTATAATGATTTTTGTAAGGGACGTGAGGCGTCACTATCAGATAACTCAAGTTCCTAAAAAAGAAATCGGAGATAAAAAATGAAAAAATTATTAGGGATTATATTTTTAGTAGCAGCAGCGACAGTAGTGTATTTTGGTTCTGTTGGATGGCCAAGTTTAAATGTCAACCTCTGGTCATTGATTCCGGTAGGGCTGTTCCTATTTTTCACTCTAGAGAATCTTTTGAAAAAAGACTACAAGGCTAGTCTGATGTGTTTGATTATTGCCTTTATCATCGCCAATGCAATTTTGGACTTTTTACCAATTTCAAGTGGCTTGGTGATTGGAGCAGGTGTGCTGGCTTGTGTAGGTATTGGTTATCTATTTCCTGATAAAGAGAGTAAATAGAAATTATTGAAAAATAGATAAAGAAAAAACACTTCAATCACTGTATTTTAGTTTGATTGAGGTGTTTTCGATTTCATTTTTTTTATTTCTGGGCCATCAATTCAGCAATCATCTCGATATACATGACAAGGGTTAATAAGAATCCTGCACGCCAGAAGAATTTGATGAATTTAGGATAGTAAAAGCTGCGTTTTTTCAGAAGGAAGAAAAAGACGAGAATAATGGCTAGGACTGAGAGGGCTAGGCCCAGTCTAGGGAGGAAATTATGGGTAAAGGTTTTAGCTGTGATCAGGTAATACTCAAATACCAAGACTGGAAAAGCCAAATCCGCAAAGTTTCGTCCTAGTTTTTTTAATCTAAACAGTTTGGTTATGATAATGCAGACTACTAAGGTCAGTATCAATAATAAAATAGATGCTAATTTCATTAAAATCATATCCATATTGTATCATAAAAAATCGCTAATGGAAACGAGAAACAGAGGAATTTATAGGAAAGTCAGGCTTTTGAGATTGTAGATGTTTTTTGTTATAATGAAAGTTATGAAATCTTATAATACCTTGAATGATTATTATCGAAAACTCTTTGGAGAAAAGACTTTTAAAGTCCCTATTGATGCGGGATTTGACTGTCCCAATCGTGATGGAACTGTGGCTCATGGAGGCTGTACTTTTTGTACGGTTTCAGGTTCTGGAGATGCTATCGTAGCACCGGAAGCGCCTATCCGTGAGCAATTTTATAAGGAAATTGACTTTATGCACCGCAAGTGGCCGGATGTTCAGAAGTATCTGGTTTATTTTCAAAATTTTACCAACACCCATGAAAAGGTGGAAGTCATCCGAGAGCGCTATGAGCAGGCTATCAACGAACCGGGTGTAGTAGGAATCAATATCGGAACGCGCCCAGACTGTTTACCAGACGAAACTATCGAGTATTTGGCTGAGTTATCGGAGCGCATGCATGTGACGGTTGAATTGGGCTTGCAGACCACTTATGAAACAACCTCTGACCTGATTAACCGTGCCCACTCCTATGAGTTATACGTGGAAACGGTCAAGCGTTTGAGAAAGTATCCCAAGATTGAAATCGTTTCCCATCTGATCAATGGACTTCCTGGTGAAACCCATGAGATGATGATTGAAATGTCTGCCGTTGTGTCACGGATAACGATATTCAAGGGATTAAACTGCATTTGCTTCACCTGATGACCAATACGCGTATGCAACGGGACTACCACGAGGGACGTTTACAGTTGATGAGTCAGGACGAATATGTAAAGGTCATCTGTGATCAACTGGAAATCATTCCCAAGCATATCGTCATCCATCGAATCACAGGAGATGCACCTAGAGATATGCTGATTGGGCCTATGTGGAGCCTCAATAAATGGGAAGTCCTTAATAGTATTGAGATGGAGATGCGACGTCGCGGAAGTGTTCAAGGATGCAAGGCTGTAAAACAGGAGTTTGAAAATGAAAAGACCACTTGAGATGGCACATGATTTTTTGGCTGAAGTTGTGACAAAAAAGGATATCGTAGTGGATGCGACCATGGGCAATGGCCATGATACCCTTTTTTTAGCTAAGCTAGCCAAGCAAGTCTATGCCTTTGATATCCAGGAGCAGGCTTTGGAGAAAACCCAAGAGCGTTTGGATCAGGCTGGAATGACAAATGCCCAGTTAATCTTGCAAGGGCATGAGACGCTCGACCAGCTTGTGACAGAAGCTAAGGCAGGGATTTTTAATCTGGGTTATTTGCCTTCTGCTGACAAATCCGTCATCACCCAACCTCAGACAACGATCGAAGCCTTAGAAAAGCTGTGTCATTTGCTTGTCAAAGGTGGACGGATTGCTATCATGATCTACTATGGTCATGAAGGTGGCGACCTCGAGAGAGACGCTGTCTTGGATTTTGTTAGCCAGTTGAACCAACAAGAGTATACAGTTGCCATTTACCGAACCCTGAATCAAGTCAACAACCCACCATTTTTAGTGATGATTGAAAAATTAGAGAGATATAGACATGGATAAACAATACCTACGTGAAAAGCTGGATACCATGCGCCAGAAATTTGTCGAGTCAACCCACCACGAACGTGCGGTGGGGGTGTTAGACCAAGCGCATATGAGCAAAAAAATGCTTAAAATCAAGAAAAAATTAGTAGCTCTTGAAATGGAACGGTGCCAGAGAAAAATTGAGCACAAAGACTGTTCCAAGATTGATCAAAAAATCAAAGAGCAGAAGGAGATATTTGAATCCTGTTGTAAAAAAGACTAAGGAGGAATTGCGTGGAATTACTGATTTACCTCATCCTATTTTTACTGGTCTTGATTGTCTCAAGTACAACCAATAAGCTCCTGCCTTTTTTGCCCCTCCCTTTGGTGCAAATTCTTCTGGGAATTGTGATTGGACTCTTTTTAACCAATACCGATTTTCATCTCAATACGGAGTTGTTTTTGGCCCTGGTTATCGGGCCCTTGCTTTTCCGAGAGTCAGAGGAAGCGGATATTACGGCTATTTTAAAACACTGGCGAATCATTGTTTATCTCATATTTCCAGTGATTTTTATCTCGACCCTGAGTTTGGGTGGTTTGGCTCATCTTCTTTGGCTCAGTCTTCCCTTGGCGGCTTGTTTGGCTGTTGGGGCTGCGCTTGGGCCTACGGACTTGGTGGCCTTTGCCTCTCTTTCGGAGCGCTTTAGCTTTCCTAAGCGCGTGTCCAATATCCTCAAAGGTGAAGGACTCTTGAATGATGCCTCTGGCTTGGTAGCCTTTCAAGTTGCCTTGGCGGCTTGGACAACAGGAGCCTTTTCCCTTGGCCAAGCTGGTAGCTCGCTCATCTTTTCAATTCTAGGTGGTTTTCTGATTGGCTTTTTAACAGCCATGACCAATCGTTTCCTCCATACTTTTTTGTTAAGTGTGCGCGCAACGGATATAGCTAGTGAGCTCCTTCTAGAATTGAGTTTGCCTCTAGTGACCTTCTTTCTAGCAGAAGAGGTGCACGTTTCAGGGATTATTGCCGTTGTAGTTGCGGGGATTTTAAAGGCAAGCCGCTTTAAGAAAATCACACTCCTCGAAGCCCAAGTGGATACGGTGACTGAGACAGTCTGGCATACAGTGACCTTTATGCTCAACGGTTCTGTCTTTGTGATTTTGGGAATAGAGTTGGAAATGATAGCAGAACCTATTTTAACCAATCCAATCTATAATCCTCTACTCTTGCTGGTATCTCTTGTCGCCCTTACCTTTGTCCTCTTTGCCATTCGTTTTGTCATGATCTATGGCTATTATGCTTATAGGACCCGACGCCTCAAGAAAAAATTGAATAAGTATATGAAGGATATGCTTCTCTTGACCTTCTCAGGTGTTAAGGGAACGGTGTCAATCGCTACGATTCTTCTGATACCAAGTGATTTAGAGCAGGAGTATCCTCTCTTACTTTCCTTGTCGCAGGTGTGACGCTTGTCAGCTTTTTAACAGGTCTCTTGGTCTTGCCTCATCTTTCTGATGAACAGGAAGAAAGCAAGGACTATCTCATGCATATCGCCATTTTGAATGAAGTAACGCTAGAATTGGAAAAAGAGTTGGAAGATACCAGAAACAAACTTCCCCTCTATGCAGCTATTGACAATTATCATGGACGTATTGAAAATCTCATCCTGAGTCAAGAAAATAAGGGGGCTCAAGAAGACTGGGAGGCCTTGAAACTTCTTATCCTCAGTATTGAAAGTGATGGTCTGGAACAAGCCTACGAGGAAGGCAAGATAAGTGAGCGTGCTTATCGGGTCTACCAACGTTATCTGAAAAATATGGAACAAGGTATCAATCGCAAGTTTGCTTCAAGATTGACCTATTACTTCCTTGTTTCCTTGCGGATTTTACGTTTTCTCCTTCATGAAGTCTTTACCTTTGGCAAGACCTTCCGCAGTTGGAAAAATGAAGAATCACAGAAACTCAGATCCCTTGACTACGACCAAATTGCAGAGCTCTATCTAGAAAATACAGAGATGATTATCGAAAGTTTGGAGAACCTAAAAGGGGTTTATAAGAGCTCTTTAATCAGCTTCATGCAGGATTCTCGTCTCCGTGAAACAGCTATCATCACCAGTGGTGCCTTTGTCGAACGGGTTATCAATCGTGTCAAACCCAACAATATCGACGAAATGCTGAGAGGTTATTATTTGGAGCGTAAATTGATTTTCGAATATGAAGAGAAACGATTGATTACGACCAAGTATGCCAAGAAATTACGGCAAAATGTGAATAACTTAGAGAACTATTCTCTCAAGGAAGCTGCCAATACCCTGCCTTATGATATGGTGGAATTGGTAAGAAGAAATTAGTTAATACTCTTCGAAAATCTCTTCAAACCACGTCAGCTCTATCTGCAACCTCAAAACAGTGTTTTGAGCAACCTGCGGCTAGCTTCCTAGTTTGTTCTTTGATTTTCATTGAGTATAAGATTGTAAGTGAAGGAGTGTGACATGAAGAAGTGGTGGAAAGAGCTGATAGACAGGCCTTTAGTAAAAGCTTTTTTGCATTATTATCAAGCCTCAGATAGTGAATTGACCAGTGTCGCAGTAGCCTACTATTGGTTGATTTCAATTTTTCCCCTGCTTTTGGTGGTGGTCAATATCCTCCCTTATTTTCAGATTCCAGTTTCCAATTTTTTAAAGGTTGTCAATGAATTTTTGCCGGAAACCATGTATGATGTGGTCGCAAAAATTATTACAGAGGTGTTGACCCAACCTTCAACGGGCTTATTGAGTTTTGCAGTTTTGTCAGCCCTCTGGACCTTTTCCAAATCCATGAACTTTCTGCAGAAAGCCTTTAATAAAGCCTACGGAGTAGCAAAAAATCGTGGAATGATTTCCCATCAGCTCATGAGTTTGTTTGTCAGTTTCGGATTGCAGATTCTCTTTGCCTTGGCTCTCTTTCTGAGTGTTTTTGGTCGCATGCTCCTCAACCTTATCAAAAGCTACTGGAAATCGGATAGTCCCCTATTTGATTACCTGCAAGATCTAACAGGCCCCTTGGTCTATGCCTTGATTTTTGCCATCTTGGTCATGCTTTATTATTTCCTGCCCAATGTTAAGGTGCGACGCATTCGACATGTATTGCCAGGAAGTGCCTTTGTCTTGTTGACCTTGGTCTTCCTGCTCAATATCTTTTCAGTTTATATCAACAACTATGTTAATCACATCGTGGACGTCCGTTTCTTCAGTTCCGTTGTCGTGGTGGTCATGATGTTCTGGTTTATTCTCATTGCTAAGATTTTGATTGTCGGCGCGGTGATCAATGCCAGTATGCAGAGCTTGAGAAAAGACTAACACCTTCTTTATCCATAACAAAACGCATACTATCAAGGTTTTATGAACTGATAATATGCGTTTTTTTGATTATGAAAATTAATAGATAAACATGGCGTCACCGAAACTGAAGAACCGGTAGTGTTCTTGAATGGCATGGTGGTAGGCATCTAAGACTAATTCGCGACCTGCAAAGGCAGAAACCAACATGACCAGAGTTGATTTTGGCAGGTGGAAGTTGGTTGAGAAGGCATCGACAACCTTCCATTCATAGCCAGGTTTGATAAAGATATTGGTCCAGCCAGAATCTGCTTGGATTTGCCCATCAAACTTGGAACCAATAGTTTCCAAGGTGCGGATAGAAGTGGTTCCGACAGCGATGACGCGACCACCATTTTTCCTTAACAGAGCGAAGGGTGGCAGCAGCTTCCTCAGAAAGTTGGTAGAATTCTGAGTGCATTTCGTGTTCGTCCAGATTGTCAACTGAAACGGGTCTAAAGGTTCCGAGTCCGACATGAAGAGTCAGATAGACTAGATGAACACCCTTAGCTTGGATTTCTGCTAGCAGTTCTTTGGTGAAGTGAAGACCTGCAGTAGGTGCTGCAGCAGAGCCACTTTCCTTGGCGTAGACGGTTTGATAGCGTTCACGGTCATCCAATTTTTCGTGGATATAAGGTGGCAGAGGCATTTCTCCTAGACTTTCCAAAACTTCTAGGAAAATTCCTTGGTACTCAAAGCGGACAATGCGGCCCCCGTGAGTCAATTCTTCCGTAACGACAGCGCTGAGGCGACCATCACCAAAGCTGACACGAGTACCAATCTTGAGGCGTTTGGCAGGTTTAGCCAGCACTTCCCATTCATCTCCAGCAGTATTTTTGAGCAGGAGAAGTTCCACATGGCCTCCTGTCTCTTCTTTTTGACCATAGAGGCGGGCAGGGAGAACGCGAGTATCGTTCATAACAAGGGCATCACCAGGTTCCAGCATATCAATAATAGAGTGGAAGTGCTTATCCTGCATTTCTCCCGTCTCACGGTTGACAATGAGAAGTTTAGAGGCATCTCGTTTTTCAAGGGGCGTTTGGGCAATCAATTCCTCAGGCAAGTGGAAATCAAAATCAGCTGTATTCATATATCTGTTCATTCTTTCTAAGTTCTAATCCTATCCATTATAACATGTTTCAAGTTTGGACGCTCTTTTTTTAGAAATTAAATCGTTTTCACTTGACAAAAATTGGTCTATACCATATAATAAATATAGACAGAAATGGAGGATGAAAAGATGAAAGTTATCAAAGTTGAAAACCAAATCGAAGGTGGAAAAGTTGCTTTTGAGATTTTGAAGGGAAAATTGGCCAATGGCGCTCAAACCCTAGGACTTGCGACAGGAAGTAGTCCACTTGAATTTTACAAGGAAATTGTTGAAAGTGACCTTGATTTTTCAAATCTAACCAGTGTCAATCTTGATGAGTATGTAGGCCTTGATGGCGACAATCCTCAGTCTTACCGTCACTTCATGCAAGAAAACTTGTTCAACCAAAAACCATTTAAAGAAAGTTTCTTGCCTCGTGGTGTTAAGGATCATGCTGAAGCTGAAGTTGAACGCTACAACCAAATTTTGGCTGACCATCCAGTTGATCTCCAAATCTTGGGAATCGGTCGCAATGGACATATCGGATTTAATGAACCTGGTACTCCTTTTGACAGTCAAACGCATCTAGTCGAACTGGACAAGTCTACTATCGAAGCAAACGCACGTTTCTTTGACAAGATTGAAGATGTTCCAACCCAGGCCATTTCAATGGGGATTAAAAACATCTTGGATGCCAAGTCAATTATTCTCTTTGCTTACGGTGAGTCGAAAGCAGAAGCCATTGCTGGAACAGTGTCTGGACCAGTGACTGAGAGCCTACCAGCAAGTAGCTTACAAAATCACCCTGATGTGACGATTATCGCAGATGCTGAAGCGCTCAGCCTACTTGAAAAATAAAAAGTATAAAAACCACTTGCTCTTTGGAGTGAGTGGTTTTTTACTTCAAATGTTCACTATCCTGCTAAAAGAAATTTTTCTGTAAATCCCCGTAACAGTTGTCGATATTTCATATAAAAATGAAAGTTCTATAATGAAGTTAACCATCCAGTCTTCCTAAAAATATAATGGTTTAACTAGTTTATAGTTAGCTCTTGATTTCATTTGATAATAGGCTTGAAGATATTAGGCTCGCTAGCCAAGGCTAAGTCTAGCCTTGGTTTAGCTGACCGAACATCTTCAAGGGAAACTGTTGTCAAATGAAATCTAGTTATAGGCATAAGAAAACACCTCTGTGTTATACTTGTTATTCACCACAAACACAAGAGTTTTTGATGCTGGAAATCATGATATAACTGGCAATTCCTGACATGTGAAGAAAGGTTGAAATCCAGCCTGTTATATTTGGTAGAAGCATGGTTAGAGATAGAACGATTAAAAGGATATAAAATAGTTTTAATCCTAAATTGAAATTTTTCCATATACTAAACATACTCATCACCCCGCCCGTTACAAAAGCATAGCCAATAGCAGAGATACCCGATGCCTGAATTTCTTGATTCTGTGTTAATATATGGAATACAATTGAAGATATTACCATAGAAGTAATAAAAAAACTAAAAAAATACATATTTTTGATCCCCTTTTATACTCCAATAGCCCACCAAAAGGAAGTAACATTAAAGTATTTAAAAACTAGATGAAACCATATAAACCATACTGGTGCTTCTTTACTTCCATGCATAAATGTACCACTAAAGTATTGCCAACAATAAATTGGCTTTGAATGAAATGCAAATAAGTCATACATTACACTTCCCAAAAAAAGGTAGTAAGAATTCCTAGCAATAAACAAATTACAACTAAAATACTGACCACAGGGCAAATTTTTTTATGATTCTTTTTCATGTTATAGATTCACTTCTAAATAATACTAATTTTTTTGCTAATCAATATGTGCCACTATTATATCATTTTCATCTATAAATGTTAATCAATTTTAACAAGATTAAAATTGAAGATAATATAAGTTTATGGCAGTTTTTTCTTGACAATTATTCCTTTTACGTGTAAAATAGAATAGATCTTGAACTTGAAGGGAGTGAAAAAAATGTCTAAAACAGTAGTACGTAAGAATGAATCTCTTGACGACGCACTTCGTCGTTTCAAACGTGCGGTTACTAAAGCTGGTACTCTTCAAGAAACACGCAAACGTGAATTCTATGAAAAACCTTCTGTAAAACGTAAACGTAAATCAGAAGCAGCTCGTAAACGTAAAATTCTAATTAGAAATGAAAGGCTAGAGAAATCTAGTCTTTTTCTTTTAAATAAATACTTCAAAGCCTGCAAAAATCTCAAATATCCTACTACAATTTGATATAATAGAGAGAAGAACTCATTTGAAGGAGGAAATGATGTCGGTTTTAGTAAAAGAAGTGATTGAAAAGCTTAGACTAGACATTGTCTATGGCGAACCAGAATTACTTGAAAAGGAAATTAATACCGCGGACATTACGCGACCTGGTCTTGAAATGACTGGCTATTTTGACTATTATACGCCTGAGCGAATCCAGCTCTTGGGAATGAAGGAGTGGTCCTACCTCGTTTCGATGTCCTCTCACAACCGTTACCAAGTCTTGAAAAAAATGTTTCTACCTGAGACACCTGCGGTAATTGTTGCCCGTGGTTTGGTGGTTCCGGAGGAAATGTTAAAGGCAGCCAGAGAATGTAAGATTGCCATCTTAACTAGCCGTACGGCAACCAGTCGTTTATCTGGAGAGTTATCTAGTTATCTGGATTCACGTTTAGCAGAACGGACCAGTGTGCACGGTGTCTTGATGGATATCTATGGTATGGGTGTCTTGATTCAGGGTGATAGTGGCATCGGTAAGAGTGAGACAGGTCTAGAGCTTGTCAAACGTGGTCACCGCTTGGTAGCTGATGACCGGGTTGATATTTGCCAAGGATGAGATTACTCTTTGGGGTGAACCAGCTGAAATCTTGAGGCACCTGATTGAAATTCGTGGGGTTGGGATTATCGATGTCATGAGCCTCTACGGTGCGAGTGCCGTCAAGGATTCTTCACAAGTCCAGCTGGCCGTTTACTTGGAAAACTATGATACGCATAAGACCTTTGATCGTCTAGGAAATAATGCAGAGGAACTTGAAATTTCTGGTGTAGCCATTCCTCGTATCCGCATCCCAGTTAAAACAGGTCGTAATATCTCTGTCGTGATTGAGGCAGCTGCCATGAACTATCGTGCCAAGGAAATGGGCTTTGATGCGACGCGTTTGTTCGAAGAACGCTTGACAAATCTCATTGCTCAAAACGAGGTGCCTAATGCTTGATCCAATTGCTATTCATCTAGGGCCTCTAGCTATTCGATGGTATGCCTTGTGTATAGTGACAGGCTTGATTCTTGCGGTTTATTTGACCATGAAAGAAGCACCTAGAAAGAAGATCATACCAGACGATATTTTAGATTTCATCTTGATAGCCTTTCCCTTGGCTATTTTAGGAGCTCGTCTCTACTATGTTATTTTCCGTTTTGATTACTACAGTCAGAACTTGGGAGAGATTTTTGCCATTTGGAATGGTGGTTTGGCCATCTACGGTGGTTTGATAACTGGTGCCCTTGTACTTTATATCTTTGCTGATCGCAAACTCATCAATACTTGGGATTTTCTAGACATTGCGGCACCTAGCGTCATGATTGCCCAAAGTTTAGGTCGCTGGGGTAATTTCTTTAATCAAGAAGCCTACGGTGCAACGGTGGATAATCTGAATTATCTACCTGCCTTTATCCGTGACCAGATGTATATTGAGGGGAGCTACCGTCAACCGACCTTCCTTTATGAGTCTCTATGGAATCTGCTTGGCTTTGCCTTGATTCTGATTTTTAGACGAAAATGGAAAAGTCTCAGACGAGGTCATATCACTGCTTTCTACTTGATTTGGTATGGTTTCGGTCGTATGGTTATTGAAGGCATGCGAACAGATAGTCTCATGTTCTTTGGACTTCGAGTGTCCCAATGGCTATCAGTTGTCCTTATCGGACTGGGTATTTTTATCATTCTATATCAAAATCGAAAGAAGGCCCCTTACTATATTTCAGAGGAGGAAAACTAAATGTTAGAAGTTGCATATATTCTTGTAGCCCTTGCTTTGATTGTATTTTTAGTGTATTTAATCATTACTGTACAAAAGCTTGGACGTGTGATCGATGAAACAGAGAAGACGATTAAAACCTTAACTTCAGATGTGGATGTGACCTTGCATCATACCAATGAATTGCTGGCTAAGGTCAATGTCTTGGCAGATGATATTAATGTCAAGGTAGCAACGATTGATCCACTCTTTAGTGCAGTTGCAGATTTATCTCTATCTGTTTCAGACCTCAATGACCATGCGCGTGTCTTGAGCAAGAAAGCTTCATCAGCTGGTTCAAAAACACTCAAGACAGGTGCAAGTCTGTCAGCTCTTCGTCTTGCAAGTAAATTTTTCAAAAAATAAAAAAGGAGAATCCTTATGGGTAAATTATCCTCAATCCTTTTAGGAACCGTTTCAGGTGCAGCTCTTGCCTTGTTTTTAACAAGCGATAAGGGCAAACAAGTTTGCAGTCAGGCTCAAGATTTTCTAGATGATTTGAGAGAAGATCCTGAGTATGCCAAGGAGCAGGTCTGTGAAAAACTGACAGAAGTCAAGGAGCAGGCTACAGATTTTGTTCTGAAAACCAAAGAACAGGTTGAGTCAGGTGAAATCACTGTGGACAGTGTCCTTGCTCAAGCCAAATCATGTGCTCGTCAAGCGACAGAAGCATCAAAAGATCGATTCAATAATCTCAAGGAGCAATGGCAAGAAAAGGCCGAAACTCTTGACCAATCAGAAGAGATTGTGATTGATATCAAAGAAGAAAAAATCTAGATTTGATGAGACTGGGCAAAAACTCAATTTTAGGAGAAAATGAAGTAGATTTTCCCACAATCAAACGCATAGTATCAAGGTTTTTCAAGACTTGATATTATGCGTTTTTTGATTTTAATACTCTTCAAAAATCTCTTCAAACCACGTCAACGTCGCCTTGCCGTAGATATGGTTACTGATTTCATCAGTCTTATCTACAACCTCAAAACAGTGTTTTGAGCAACCTGCGGCTAGTTTCCTAGTTTGCTCTTTGATTTTTATTGAGTATAAAGACTTTTCGACAAACCTTTTTTAAAACACATGAGTGTTATGGTTTTTTATGGTATAATGGCAGTGTTGAAAGTAAAAATATTTACATTTTTTTATATTTTTACTAATATTTTATTAATATTAATCGATCCATTTTTTTCTATGTTTAGAAATCAATGTGGTAGTTTATGATTGAGTAGAGGAAAAGCTCTAAAATTTTAGTCAAGAAACGATTTAGTATTCTGTCAAAGGAAAGTAGTAGAACCCTCTATTTTGTAAAAAATAGTTAGAAAGAAAGTTGGTAAAATGAAAGATATTTTTAATAAACGTCAACGTTTTTCGATTCGAAAGTTTTCTGTTGGAGTGGCTTCTGTATTAATAGGAATTGCCTTGTTTACACCATCCCAGGGAGTGCTTGCTTCTACGGAAAATTCTCTACCTTCTGTGGAGAAAAGAGAAGCAGTGCAACCTATATCAGATAATCAAAATAATCCTTCTTCTGAGTTAGATACCAGAGATGCTCCAATAGGATCTACAAGGACTACAGGACTTGAGACATCTGGGGATAAAGAAAATAATAGCTTGACCACAAGGGATTTCGTGGCGGGTGAAGACAGATCAAGCACTCCAGCGGTGAGAGCAGTATCAAATCCTTCCGAGGTTAAAAAGTATGAATTAACTGATGAGTATGCTAAGCAAATAAAAGCAGGAGTAATCGGTTCAGAAGGTAATAAGCTTGACAGTTTGTTACTAAACGGTCCTAAGTTAAGTCCAGAAGCTTATACAGATGATGACTACTTGAAGGATAAAGAAGAACTTTATATTTATGAAAAAGACGGGAAAAAGTATGTAGGCTATAATAGTCATCCTATGTTAGAAGATACTGATGGTGATGGTATTATTGACAGTAACGAAAAGCCAGATGAAAAATTAAAATGGAATGTCAGTGAGCGCGATATGATTATGTTCATGGAATTGTCCTACCGTGATGATAATTATATTGATAGAGTGCTGAATCATAAGAAACCCTTAACAGAGTCAGAGTTATATAAAAAGAATGGTGATAGTAAACCACGTTACGAATATATGATGATGAATAAGGAATTGGGGCCTTATTGGGAAAGGAAGAAAAGTTATCATACATCTAGCGGACTAGATGCTGTCTTGTATGAAACGAAGAGTGATTTCTTATATTTACCAAATGGGACTGCTCAAGTGTTAGCCTTTCGTGGAACAAGTGATGCCAAAGATATAGGAGCTGATGTAACACTTGGATTAGGAAGCAATCCTCAGCAAGGGATCGATGCGGAAAATATCATGCGTGAACTAGCTAAAGATAAGAGTATTACCAATCTTTATTTGACAGGTCATTCTTTAGGAGGATATTTAGTACAACGGGCAATGGTTGAAGCTTATCAGCTGGCATATTCTGACAGCAGAGTCATGTCTCCTAAAGAGCAGTTGGCTTATAGAAACTTTTATAATAATGTATTAAAAAAAGGAACAACCTTTAATGCTCCAAAAGTAGTGACGAGTTTGGTTTCTGGTCGTGAATTTTGGCAAAAAGGTTTAGATAGCAAAAAAATAGCCAAGTCTGGTAAAATGACTCATTATATTGTTGATAATGATTCGACGATAAGAAAAGGCGTCAGCAATGATAGTGATGTTGTTATAAATGTTGGAACAACAAGAGGAGGTCATAGTTCACGTTCTTATTTTGAAGCCGATATGATTAATAGAAGACCAGAATTTATATCTGGGAAACGAATTTCCTTAGATGGGACAGGTTATCAAGATAAAAAAATTGCAACAGTTAAATCTGTAGAAAAAGTTGGAGAAACTGTTGTATATAGTAAACGTGGAGATGACATCATTAAGTCAATAACTGTGAGTATGAGAAATTCTGATACAGGACAGATTACTAACAATACAATTGATGAAGTGTTTAAGAAAGATGGAGCCAAGTCTACAGTTGTCGATACCCAACTTGAGCCAAGTGTACGTTATGAAAAAGATGCCACAAAAGCCAAAGGTGAAGCAAATGTAACAATAGCTGGTACTCCAGGTACTAGTACAGTAACTACAACTTATAGTGTAAATCCTAACACTGGAGATCTGATTGCACATGTAGGACAACCAGTAGTTAAGCAACCGGCAATAGAAACAGTTGTCAAAGTCGCAGCCAAGGATGAAGTAGAATACATTAAAAAAGGAGACGACGTTGTTAAGAAGACAACAAGTTACACAGTAAACTCAAAAACTGGCAGTCTTACTTCGACTGAGAAGGAAGAAGTAGTCAATAGAGGTGGCGCGAGGGATATAGTTGAGTATAATTCAGTTGAACCCAAACCAGTTTATTTAAAAGATGTGAACAGTCCAAAAGGTACGAATACCGTTCAATTTCCAGGGAAATCAGGAAAAACTAAAGTCACCACAACCTATAGCGTAAATCCAGTAACTGGAACTCTAACTCCATCAAAAGGCAAACCAGAAGTCGTAACTCTACCAATAGCTAGAGTTGTAAAAGTGGGAGCGAAGGATAAAGTAGAAGTAGAAACAATCCCATCTCCAGTAACATACGAAAAAGATATTAGTCGAGAAAAAGGCCAAGACAATATTACTGTTCTAGGAAAAGCTGGAAGTAAGACAACCACAACGACTTATACAGTAAATCCAAACAGTGGAGAAACTATTGCACATGTAGGAAATCCAGTAATAGTAAATCCAACAGAAACAATCGTTAAAGTCGCGGCTAAGGATAAAGTAGTAGAAACACCAATTGAGCCCACAGTGGTTTATGAAAAAGATGACACTCGTGACTTCGGTACACCAGACGAACGTAGAGAAGGAACAAAAGGAAAATCTGTAACGACTACAAGGTATGATGTTAATCCAAATAATGGAACAGTCACAGAACAGGTTGGTAACCCAGTGGTCACCCCAGCTGGTAAAACAATCGTTAAGGTTGGGGCTAAAACTAAGGTTGAACGAAATAAGGATGACCAAGGTCGTGAAGTTATCAACACTACAACTTATGAAGTTAATCCCAAAACAGGTAAGGTAACTCCTACAACAGTAACTACTTATGGAATAAGGAAAGAAGCAACGGTTGAGAAGAGGGTGGTACCATCTCCAGTACGTTACGAAAAAGATGATACGAAAGAAAAAGGTACTGAAGCAATTACCGTTAAAGGTAAAGATGGTGAAGACACTATCACAACAACGTACAAAGTAAATCCAACAACAGGGGAAATTACCCCAACTGTAGGAAAACCAGTTCGTACGAAAGAACCAACTAATACGATTGTTAAAATTCCAGCTAAGGATAAAGTAGAAGTAAGAGGAATCCCATTATCTAAGAGATACGTAAAGATGCTAGTAGGGAAAAAGATCAAGATAATATTACTATTCCAGGAAAAGATGGAAGTAAGACAACCACAACGACCTACACAGTCAATCCAAATAATGGGGAAGTTACTCCAAATGTAGGAGAGCCAGTCATAGTAAATCCAACGGATACAATTATCAAAGTAGCAGCAAAAGATAAAGTAGTATACTCTAAAGACGGAGATAACATTGTCAAAGAAGTTACTACCTATACAGTAAATCCAACCAATGGAAACATCACAGAGTATACAACAAAAGAAACGTTTAAAGAAAACGGATTGAAGGATAAAGTAGACGTAGAAACAATCCCATCCCCAGTAACATACGAAAAAGATACTAGTAGGGAAAAAGGTCAAGATAATATTACTGTCCCAGGAAAAGCTGGAAGTAAGACAACCACAACGACTTACACAGTAGATCCAAACAGTGGAGAAGCTATTGCACATGTAGGAGAGCCAGTCATAGTAAATCCAACAACTACTATCGTTAAAGTAGCAGCGAAAGATAAAGTAGTAACTTCTAAAGATGGAAATAACATTGTGAAGACAGCAACTTCATATACAGTAAATCCAGATAATGGAAACATAATAGAGCATACAACAAAAGAAACCTTTAAAGAAAATGGAGCGAAGGATAAAGTAGAAGTAGAAACCATCCCATCTCCAGTCAAATACGAAAAAGATACTAGTCGAGAAAAAGGTCAAGACAATATTACTGTCCCAGGAAAAGCTGGAAGTAAGACAACTACCACGACTTACACAGTAAATCCAGACAATGGGGAAGTTACTCCAACTGCAGGAGAGCCAGTCATAGTAAATCCAACAGAAACCATCGTTAAAGTCGCAGCTAAGGATAAAATAGTAGAAATACCAATTGAACCCGCAGTGGTTTATGAAAAAGATGACACTCGTGACTTTGGTACACCAGACGAGCATACTGAGGGTGAAAAAGGTAAAACAGTTACTACAAGCACTTACGATGTAGATCCAAAGGACGGTCATATCACAGAGCACGTTGATACAGTGGTCACCCCAGCTGGTAAAACAATCGTTACGGTTGGGGCTAAAACTAAGGTTGAGCGTAGCAAAGATGACCAAGGTCGTGAAGTTATCAACACTACAACTTATGAAGTTGATCCAAAGACCGGTAAGGTAACTCCTACAACAGTGACTACTTACGGAACAAGCAAAGAAGCAACGGTTGAGAAGAAGCTAGTACCATCTCCAGTAGTTTACGAAAAAGATGATACGAAAGAAAGGTACTGAAGAGATCACCATTAAAGGTGAAGATGGTGAAGACACTATCACAACAACTTATGCTGTGGATCCTAATACTGGAAAGATTACAGCAAGTGAAGGTCAACCAGTTCGTACGAAAGAACCAACTAATACTATTGTTAAAGTCGCAGCGAAGGATAAAGTAGAAACAAACGAAATCCCATCACCTAAGAAGTATGTGAAAGATGATACACGCGACAAAGATCAACCGAATGTGGAAGAAGCAGGACAAGCAGGTTCAAGCACTACCACAACAACATATAGTGTTGATTCTACTACAGGCGCTATTACAGAAAGAGTAGGAAAACCAGTAGTAGTGAATCCAACAGAAACAATTGTCAAAGTTGCAGCGAAGGACAAAGTCGTAGAGAACCCGATTGAACCAGAAGTTGAGTATGTCAGAGATGGTGAAAGAGAAGTTGACACACCTAATGAACGCGTTGAAGGAGCTGAGGGTAAAACAGTTACTACAACCACTTACGATGTAGATTCAAAGGACGGTCATATCACAGAACACGTTGGCAACCCAGTCGTCACCCCAGCAGGCAAGACAATTGTTAAAGTTGGTGCGAAAACTAAGGTTGAACAATCTAAAGATTCTGAAGGTCGCGATGTGATTGATACCACTACCTATGAAGTTGATCCACAAACAGGTAAGGTAACTCCTACAACTGTTCGAACTTATGGGAAAACGAAAGAACCAAAAGTAGAGTTAGAACAAAATCCTAAGACAGGTGATGTTACAGTGACACCGAAGAAACCAGATGGCTCAACATACCCACCAGGAACTAAGGTAGAAATCCCAGGTAAAGGTGACAAGTCAATCACAGTCACAATCGGTGAAGACGGTAAAGGTAAAGTACCAAATAGTGAATTACCAGAAGGTAAAGTTCCAGGTACAGGTAAGATTACTGAACCAGGTAAACCAGCTGTGGAAGTTCCAGTAGAAACTCCACCTAAGGTAACAATTTTTGAAAATGGTGTATTACCGGCTTCAATTGAATTGCCAGAGCTAATGATTGAGGTTCGCTGGATTAATGAAGATGGAAATGTATTGAAACCATCCCTTAAGACAGGCAAGGAAAAGGATGCTGAACATAGATCAATTCCAGGATATGAATTTGTACGAACTGTGATAGCTGAAAATGAACCAGTAATGACTCACATTTTCAGAAAAGTAAGTTCAAACACAAATACAATTCCAGTAACACCTGATACTAATGGAAATTCTGGTCACGATACACCTGAGCTAACAACTCCAACTCCAACTCCAATTCCAGTTGTGCCAGTAATGCCTGATGCTAATGGAAATTCTGGTCAAGATACAGCTGCACCAACAACTTCAATTCCAGATGCAGTTGCTCCGAATGCAGATCAGGTAGATACTAAGACTACTAATGATAATGGAGCTAAATCAAATGATTCTCAAACTGTATTGCCAAATACAGGAACAGAATCAAATATGACTCTTGCATCTCTAGGACTTCTTGGTATGCTAGGCGGTCTCGGACTTGCTCTTGGAAAGAAAAAAGAAGACTAAAAGTTTAGTCAAAATAAGAACTGTTTATTGTTGAACAATGAATGCAAAAGATTAAGAAACAGCCTTGTTCCTCATTTCAAGAGGTGCAAGGCTGTTGTTGTATTCTCGAAAAAATCTAGATTTGAGAGAGAGGGAAACCTCTCTTTTTTATTCAAAACAGCATAACATATTGACATTTTATGGATAATTAAAAATTTCCAACTTTTATTGACGGAAGAAGCTTGTTTTTTGTTGTGTAAATATATTAAAAATGGTATAATTGAGCTGTGATAGCTGTGATAGCTGTGATAGCTGTGATAGCTGTGATAGCTGTGATAGCTGTGATAGCTGTGATGTTATTAGCAAATAGTAGTCATCATAGTGGTTTTTATAACTTAACTCTTTTTTGAATTGAAGTTATAAAAATTGCTTTTTCTATATTATATTGTCCTTAGGAGAGAACATGGAACATAAAAATAAGTCATTAAGTCGAATTAAACGTCATCAAAGTGATAAGGTGTTGCGTTATTCTATTCGTAAATATAGCTTTGGTGCGGCTTCGGTAGCTGTAGCAGCACTGATGTTTTTAGGTACGCATGTCGTTAGTGCGGATGGTTTGGATGCTAACAACCAACCTACCATAGGCGCACCGAATCCAAATGAGGAGAAATCGCCTCTGATAGAGCCTGCTCTAACAGCAAAAAATGAGGAAACAAAGGAAATTGAAAAAGTTGAGGCAACCAAGGAAACTGAAAAACCAGCTGAAAATAATGAAGCTGTAGAGAATGAGGCTCTAAATAACAGATCAAATAATGGTGCTTCATCTGAAAAGGAAACTCCTGCTTCTGATAAAGTAGTTGAAAAACAAACATTAGATAAGTCTCAGTTACAAGCTAGTATCACAAAAGTTCAAGAACTCTTGGATAAAGTCAACAAAGAAAAAGCTCCAGCTTCGACCCTTGCTGCAATTCAAGCAGATTTAGAAAAAGCTAATAGTGTGCTTAATAACAATAGTCTTGAGTTGACACAAGCTGAAATTGATGCAGCAGCTAAAAAACTTAGTGAGAAAATTTTTGTATTATCTTCAATGCCGAAGGCTAATGCTCCTGAAAAAGTAGTAAAAGAAGGCAAAAATACGATTGCTAATACTGGATCTCATGACCCACGTAATGGTCAAAGAATGGGTGAAGGGGTTAGCTTTAGAGCAAATGATGTACCAGTAGAAGGTGCGTTGTACAATGTTAAAGAGTATATCTCAGAGGATAAATTTAATGGTGGTGGAGCAACTGCTGGTCAACGTGCCCGAACAATTGATAAAACATTCATGACCGCAAGATATAGCCAAGAAGGTGGTAAGAAATATATTACTTATGATGTTTACTTCCAAAATGATGGGTATGCTTTGAGTGGGGGTACCGGAAATGCATTTTGGTTTTACCCTCCTCGTGATATTTTATATAGCGGTGGTAGATACGTGGGAGATACCATTGCTGAGGCTTACTATGAACGTTATCGAAATCACGCAGGAACAGGAAGACTTTCTGAAAATCCTGGAAATTTTACTAAAGTAGACACGTATAATGCACTTGAAAAGGTTATGAGAAATGGAACTAATCAGGATGATAGTACGAGAAGACAATGGGGGGACCGAATTAGTCTTTATCAATTAGATGGTGGTCCGAATAATAATAATAAACGACAAGAAATGTTGAAAGATTTAGCAAATAATCCAGACCTAAATCGTATTATTCGATTAAATAATGATCCAAATGGACCTTATCCTACATTGTCATATTCTCACGTATTAACGGTAAGCGGTGGACAAAATTACGCTTATAAATATCATGTTAAGATGCGTTTGAAAGATGATGTTACAGCTGAAGAAGCCAAACAGCGGGAACTATGGCGGTAACTGCTAAGGAAGGAAAATCTATTACTGCGACTCAGGCATACGTATATTCTGCTACTGGAACAAGCATGTTAGCTGCTCCAACTATTAATACATTGACAAAATATGATGGAACCTTAGTGTCGACTGACCGCGTTATCTCAGGTACTGGTGTAGCTGGTGCAACGATTACATTAACGTTGCAAGATGGTACAACTCGTTCTATACCTGTTAATAATGGTGGAAGCTGGAGTTATACCTTAAAGCCAAATGAGAAACTAACCCAAAATACAAAACAGGACGCCTCTATTAAATCTCCTAATACAATTTCTGCAAAGCAAACTAAAAATGGTGAAGAATCATCAGCTGCGTCAGTAAATGTTCAACTAGCTAGAGCTATTTCTATTGATACTCCACTTCAAGCAGGACGTGATATTTCTGTTAAAGTAGCTCATGATACAGGACGATTCTATATTCAAGTTAGAAATGCTGCTAATACAGCCACTGTTTATGAGTATGGTGTTATACAGGACCATGGTAGATGGAGAATTGAAAATAGCACAGCGGCTAATGCTATTGATCTGAAGGTCACTGATGGCGATACTCCTTCTGAGAAAAAAATTACTCTTCATGTTAATGATGCGCATAGAAAAAATAATATTCCATTCACAATCACCAAGGATCATGTGGTAAGAGTTCGTTCTCACCATGTAAATGGGGACAATAACCCAGCAGATCCAGGTCATGAAAATGATGGATGGGTTACAGCAAATAAAGCAACGAATACAAATCCAACAATTGCAATTAAGGATTCAAATGCTACTTATACATCAGATGGTACTTTGACTAAAGACAAGTTAAAAACACTTGTAACGGTAAATGATGCTGAAGATACTCCAGGGCGCACAGTAGGTAATACAGCAGCAGAGAATTTAGATGTAACAGCTACTAAAGACGGTAAAAATGTTGACTTAACAAAACCTCTTACACGAGGTACTTATAATCTTACCTATAGGACAACAGATGCTGCAGGAGCAACAGCGACAAGAAACCATACAATAACAGTAAACTATGCAGCTGTAGCAAAACCTACTATCAACTTAATACAAGGTGAAACTCTAACAGAGGCTGAAAAACGTAGCTTACTGCAATTGCAAGATGGAACTAGTAAGATAGATGTTCCTAGTAATGCTAGAGTTGATGTTACATTAGATACATCTAGTGAATCAAATGGAAGAACAGCATCAGCAACTGTAGTGTTTGCGGATAATACAAGAACTGCACCAATTAATATTAATTACAAAGTTTACAAGAATTTGAAACAGTAACTAAAGTATATGATTTTGTAGGCGTCGATCGTAATGATAGCCCGTCATCTTATTATAAAAATCCAGGAGGACTTCCAGGTGGAATGAGCTGGGTATTTAAGAAAGGTAACGGAACATTAGGAACTGCAGATAATAATAAATTGAAAGAAAGTCTAAATGCTGACGGTGTTGGAACAACTACTTATGCCTTCGGTGCTAAGTATCCACGTGGTAGATTTACAGATAACCCAAGTGAAGCAGAAAAACTTTCTTATACACCAACCTTTACACATGAAGTGTTCGATGTAATAGCGTTTAATAATCCACAAACTCAGAAAAATAGAGTTGAAGTCAATAATGGGGAAAAATTAAGTGACGCTCAAGCAGCCTCAGCTGTAGTGAAAACACCTAGTTCACAAGCACTTCCTACAGGAACAACTTACGAATGGGTGAAAAGTGCGACTGATGCTACTCCACTAACTGATGCAGAGAAAAGTGTAACAGAGTTTGGAGAAATCACACGCTATGTAAAAGTGACATTACCAAAAGTATCTGAAACAGGTCCGAGTGCCAACCAAGTTCAACCGTACAAAATAGTCCCTGTGACGCTTAAAGTGAATGAAACGGTTAAACCAACAGTACAAATGGATGGAAGAAATCTGACAACAAATGCAGAAGATAATAAATTTGTTATTTTCCGTGGTGCGACATTTAATCCAACCTTTACTGTGAATGATAACTCAGGAAAAATAAGTACGATGGAAGTTTCTGGACTTCCAAGCGGAAGGAACTTTGTTAAAAATACAGAAACAGCAAATGGAGATGTTCAACTTTCAGGAGATGTTACGGCAACAGCGAATGCGCCACTAGGAACAACAATGTGGGAAGCATTAAGGTAACAGATGCTAGAGGAAATACAGAAACTTACAAATTCAAATATGTTGTTGTAGATTTAGAAGTAAAAAATACTCCAGAGACAGTGAATAAAGGTACGAAATTATTTGTACCGAACAAGACAAACGAATCTAAGGATTCACATAATTATGTAAAAGTAGTAGCAACTCCTAATACAGATGGAAGTGATGTTTACTATCCAGGTGGTATGAATTTTAAATGGAGTAAAAATAATGCTGAAATCACAAAAGAAACAGTATTTGATACACCAGGAACAACCACATATAACGCAGTAGTAAAATTCCCAAATGCTAAGTCTACTAAAAACGGTGTAGACATTGATGGCGATGGACGCAACGAAAATGTAACAATCTACGCACCTGATAAAGTTGAAAGAACAGTCACATTTAAAGTGAAACCAACAGCTCCAAGAATAGAGAATCAAACTAATGGAGATGTTACAATCACACCAGCGGATGAGACGAATGTAAATACATTAAACTTCACTTATGTCCATCCAAATGGGAATACACAAAATATTACGGCGACGAAAAATGGAAATACATGGTCGTTATCTAGCAATACTCCACCAGATGGTGTAACAATCAATGAAAATACGGGTGTAGTTACGATTAAAGACCGTGCAATTAAAGATGAACAAACAGTAACGGCTAAATCTGTATCAGCAGATTCTGCGCAGGCTGATCGTGTAGAAAGTGATATAACGAATGGCACTTCTCCAGTAGGGGACAAAGAAAGACCGAAGTTTGTATTCCAACCTGATGCTGATTCTAACACTGGAGAAAAAGTAGTTGAAGGTGGGAAACAAATTGTTTATGTAACACCAACTGAAAGTACAGGTATTACTATTGGTAATGTAACGGATAACTCAGGCAAGTTATTAGAAGTTAGAGTTTCAGACTCAAACAATAGAGATTTTAATTTAGGGCTAGGCTCAGGTGTTACAACCAATGAAGTAACTCGTGCAAATAATACAGAACATGATGCACCAAGACCTGTTACAATAACAGGTACAGTTTCTAAATTAAATGGAACTAATCGATGGAATAATGGTGATGTACTAACTCGTTTTGTTCAAGCTCAAGATGCAGCGACAAATGGAATAGATACGCAAGGAAACTCAAATCAAGTTACGTTCAAAATCTTAACACAAGCTGCAAAATACACACCGACAGTGGGAACACAGCTGTTGAATAAAGATGTTACAGCTCAAGGTGCAAAAGTAACTCCGGATGAATTTACTGCAATTAAAAATGCAATTACTTTCACAGCAGAACGTGGTACTGTGAAAATCAGTAATGCAGCTAATAACAGAACTGCTGGTCTAGACATTACTATGAAGGACGAAGGAACTATTAAGCATGATAGTACAGGCTACTATGTAGAGGCGACAGTTTCTTACCCTGATGGAACTAACGAAGTAGTTAGAGTGAATGTGGATAAATCTGACAAAGAAGCTCCAAAAGTAAAATTACATGGCGTTGAATTAAAAGAAAACAGTACAGAAAATCCTAAATTCATCGTATTCCGTGGTGCAACATTTAATCCGACATTTGAAGTAACGGATAATGCAAATCCAATCACATCTCTAAATGCAACTGGATTGCCAATAGCTGATTTTTCTAAGACTGGAAGTATTGCTAATGGGTCAAGAGTTCAAATCACTGAAAATAATATTGTTTCAACAGGTGATACAGTAGCATTAGGTGAACACGAAGCATCAGTTACTGTTAAAGACGCATCAAACAATGAAAAAACATACAATTTCAAATACATTGTTGCAGATGTAGAAGTGAAAAACACTCCAGAAACAGTAGCTTTAGGTACGAAATTGGTTGATACTGCAAATGATAGCAATGGCAAAAATGCACATAATTATGTGAAAGCAGTTATTGCATCAAATACAAATGGTGATGATAAGTATTATCCAATAAGTATGTCATTCAAGTGGTCTAAGAATGATTCAATCGTATCAACAACTACTACATTTGACACACCAGGAATCGTAAAATACAAAGCTGTAGCAGATTTCTTTAATGGTGGCGGAACATACACTAAAACTGTTGAGGGTGTAGGGAATAGTATTAAAATTTACGCACCAAATAAAATTGAAAGAGAAGTAACCTTTAAAGTTCAGCCAACAGCACCAACTGTTAAACCAAAAGACAATGGTGATGTAGAAGTTACAAACGAAAATCAACAAAACGTAGATAAGATTAAAGTAACTTATACTAAACAAGAAGGATCTACACCAGTAGAAGTAACGTACACAGCTACTAAAAAAGCAACTGGTTGGGAAGTTGAAGCAGGTGCGCCATTAACGATTGATTCAACAACAGGAACAATCAAAATTAGTGACGCAGAAGTAAGAGATAAAACTTCAGTAAAAACAAAAGCAATTACAACAGATGATGTAGAAAGTACTGAAGCGAATGGAACTGCAAAAGGAATTCACCCAACAGCTAAGGAAACGACCGTCAAACATAATGCGCAACCGAAAGCTGAAGATAGCATTGGAAATAAAGATGATCTACCAGCAGGAACAACCTATGCATGGAAACCAGATGCGACACCAAACACATCAACACCAGGAGCGAAAACAGGAAAAGTCATCGTCACTTATCCAGACACATCATCAGAAGAAGTCGATGTAGTCGTCAACGTCACTCCACAAAGTGAAGATGCCAACCCAACAGCTAAGGAAACGACCGTCAAACATAATGCGCAACCGAAAGCTGAAGATAGCATTGGAAATAAAGATGATCTACCAGCAGGAACAACCTATGCATGGAAACCAGATGCGACACCAAACACATCAACACCAGGAGCGAAAAACAGGAAAAGTCATCGTCACTTATCCAGACACATCATCAGAAGAAGTCGATGTAGTCGTCAACGTCACTCCACAAAGTGAAGATGCCAACCCAACAGCTAAGGAAACGACCGTCAAACATAATGCGCAACCGAAAGCTGAAGATAGCATTGGAAATAAAGATGATCTACCAGCAGGAACAACCTATGCATGGAAACCAGATGCGACACCAAACACATCAACACCAGGAGCGAAAACAGGAAAAGTCATCGTCACTTATCCAGACACATCATCAGAAGAAGTCGATGTAGTCGTCAACGTCACTCCACAAAGTGAAGATGCCAACCCAACAGCTAAGGAAACGACCGTCAAACATAATGCGCAACCGAAAGCTGAAGATAGCATTGGAAATAAAGATGATCTACCAGCAGGAACAACCTATGCATGGAAACCAGATGCGACACCAAACACATCAACACCAGGAGCGAAAACAGGAAAAGTCATCGTCACTTATCCAGACACATCATCAGAAGAAGTCGATGTAGTCGTCAACGTCACTCCACAAAGTGAAGATGCCAACCCAACAGCTAAAGGAAACGACCGTCAAACATAATGCGCAACCGAAAGCTGAAGATAGCATTGGAAATAAAGATGATCTACCAGCAGGAACAACCTATGCATGGAAACCAGATGCGACACCAAACACATCAACACCAGGAGCGAAAAACAGGAAAAGTCATCGTCACTTATCCAGACACATCATCAGAAGAAGTCGATGTAGTCGTCAACGTCACTCCACAAAGTGAAGATGCCAACCCAACAGCTAAGGAAACGACCGTCAAAACATAATGCGCAACCGAAAGCTGAAGATAGCATTGGAAATAAAGATGATCTACCAGCAGGAACAACCTATGCATGGAAACCAGATGCGACACCAAACACATCAACACCAGGAGCGAAAACAGGAAAAGTCATCGTCACTTATCCAGACACATCATCAGAAGAAGTCGATGTAGTCGTCAACGTCACTCCACAAAGTGAAGATGCCAACCCAACAGCTAAGGAAACGACCGTCAAACATAATGCGCAACCGAAAGCTGAAGATAGCATTGGAAATAAAGATGATCTACCAGCAGGAACAACCTATGCATGGAAACCAGATGCGACACCAAACACATCAACACCAGGAGCGAAAACAGGAAAAGTCATCGTCACTTATCCAGACACATCATCAGAAGAAGTCGATGTAGTCGTCAACGTCACTCCACAAAGTGAAGATGCCAACCCAACAGCTAAGGAAACGACCGTCAAACATAATGCGCAACCGAAAGCTGAAGATAGCATTGGAAATAAAGATGATCTACCAGCAGGAACAACCTATGCATGGAAACCAGATGCGACACCAAACACATCAACACCAGGAGCGAAAAACAGGAAAAGTCATCGTCACTTATCCAGACACATCATCAGAAGAAGTCGATGTAGTCGTCAACGTCACTCCACAAAGTGAAGATGCCAACCCAACAGCTAAGGAAACGACCGTCAAACATAATGCGCAACCGAAAGCTGAAGATAGCATTGGAAATAAAGATGATCTACCAGCAGGAACAACCTATGCATGGAAACCAGATGCGACACCAAACACATCAACACCAGGAGCGAAAAACAGGAAAAGTCATCGTCACTTATCCAGACACATCATCAGAAGAAGTCGATGTAGTCGTCAACGTCACTCCACAAAGTGAAGATGCCAACCCAACAGCTAAGGAAACGACCGTCAAACATAATGCGCAACCGAAAGCTGAAGATAGCATTGGAAATAAAGATGATCTACCAGCAGGAACAACCTATGCATGGAAACCAGATGCGACACCAAACACATCAACACCAGGAGCGAAAAACAGGAAAAGTCATCGTCACTTATCCAGACACATCATCAGAAGAAGTCGATGTAGTCGTCAACGTCACTCCACAAAGTGAAGATGCCAACCCAACAGCTAAGGAAACGACCGTCAAAACATAATGCGCAACCGAAAGCTGAAGATAGCATTGGAAATAAAGATGATCTACCAGCAGGAACAACCTATGCATGGAAACCAGATGCGACACCAAACACATCAACACCAGGAGCGAAAACAGGAAAAGTCATCGTCACTTATCCAGACACATCATCAGAAGAAGTCGATGTAGTCGTCAACGTCACTCCACAAAGTGAAGATGCCAACCCAACAGCTAAGGAAACGACCGTCAAACATAATGCGCAACCGAAAGCTGAAGATAGCATTGGAAATAAAGATGATCTACCAGCAGGAACAACCTATGCATGGAAACCAGATGCGACACCAAACACATCAACACCAGGAGCGAAAAACAGGAAAAGTCATCGTCACTTATCCAGACACATCATCAGAAGAAGTCGATGTAGTCGTCAACGTCACTCCACAAAGTGAAGATGCCAACCCAACAGCTAAGGAAACGACCGTCAAACATAATGCGCAACCGAAAGCTGAAGATAGCATTGGAAATAAAGATGATCTACCAGCAGGAACAACCTATGCATGGAAACCAGATGCGACACCAAACACATCAACACCAGGAGCGAAAACAGGAAAAGTCATCGTCACTTATCCAGACACATCATCAGAAGAAGTCGATGTAGTCATAAATGTAAGAAAAGTAGAAGCAAACGGTGAACCAGAAGTTCAACCAGAATTACCAGAGTTCAATGGTGGAGTAAACGGTGAACCAGAAGTTCAACCAGAAATTCCTGAATACACAGATCCAATCGCTTCAAATGGAGTAGATGAAAATGGTAACCTAATTACACCTCCAGTAGTTGAAATCCCAGAATTCAACGGTGGAGTAAATGGTGAACTTCCAGATCCACTAGAATTACCTAAAGTTAAACTTATCATCACTAAATGGACTGATGAACAAGGTAATGAATTGAAACCAGCAGATGCAAAAGCTCCAGCAGTATTAGGTGAAGCGAATGAGGCATACGAACATGGTGAAATTGAAGGTTATGTATTTGTAAGAACAGATGTTAATGAAGAAGGTGATGTTGTAACTCATGTCTTCAGAAAAGTTACTCCAACTAAACCAGAAGGTAATGGGGAACAACAAGGTGGAGATAACACACCACAACCAACACCGGAAGTACCAACTGATAACACAGACCGTCAACCTGAACCAGAAAAACCTACTGTGCCAGATACCAAACAGACTGAACAACCAACTCAAACAGTTGATGCTCAGGTAGCTCCTTCTCAAAATCAAGCAGTATTGCCAAATACTGGTACGAAAGCAGATAGTGCTACAGGTGCATTAGGAGTTCTCTCTCTTCTTGGAGCATTTGGTATGCTATTTGCTAAAAAGAAGAAAGACGATGAAGAAGAAACACGAAATAATTAAGATGAGTCATTAAATTGAACTGAAAATGAATTGTGTTAATTCTTAGAGGAAGCAACGGATAGAAAGAAGTTTAAAAGCTACTTTTCTATCCGTCTTTCTTTAGAATAAATGTAAGCGCTCTAAATAATGCGTAAGGGAGAAGGTTTGATATGGTTGAATATAGATTAATACTCTTCGAAAACCTCTTCAAACCATGTCAACTTCCATCTGCAACCTCAAAACAGTGTTTTGAGCAACCTGCGGCTAGTTTCCTAGTTTGCTCTTTAATTTTCATTGACTATAAAAGATATTTTGAGTGAAATAAACGGAACAAATTGGTATTGGAATTATAGTCTTGAACATGATACTGGGGGACTACAGGACGTGTTAATGTGATATATTCCAAAGGTGCCTTATTGATAAGATGGAATGAAGAAAGCCTTAGAGCGCGATTTGGAGATAATCCTCCATTAAGTTTTAGTGATAGAAGAGTTGTGGATTTCAAAAATAATATGATTCTTATCAGAGATAGCGGTTGGACAATTTATTTAGATACAAGATTATAGGATTTATTAGTTAAGATTTTCGAGCTGATACACTAAAAAGTAAAAGAGAATTTGAAAGGGAGAAACTGTGAGTATGAAAAAAATAATTATTACGATTATTTAAACTTAATGTTTGATAGCTGCATAATTGCAGATTTAAAAAGGAAAAAAATCAAGAAGAGAATCCTAGTTTGGAAAGTGTTGATGAATTAGCTGATTATCTTATAAATTATGTGAAAAAGGCATTATACTATCTATGAAGACTATGTTTCTCCAAATATCTCTAATTTTTTTATGGTAAGCATAGAAAGTTTACAAGATTCATTCTTATATGTCTTTCTTTATTTGATTCTGAAAGTAATATCAATACTCTTTTAAAAAGAATATAGATTTAATGAAGATTTGATGTGGGAAATCGAACATATTGTTCCTCAAAAATCCGTACTTTTAATAAATTTAATAAAAAAATTCTAAGTTGAAAAAAATAGAATCGGTAATCTGACTTTATTAAAAGAAGAAACAAATAGAAAGATTAGTAATGGCTCATTTGCTAAAAAAAAGGAAAAATTTAACTTGTGAGGAAAAAAATATTTAAAAATTAATGATGTATTTAAAATAGATAAGGTGCATATTTCAAAAAAAGATATATGTGAAAGAGAGAAGGAAATAAATAAATCTATATATGATATCTTTTATAAAAGATAGAGGAAAATTATTGCAAGATAAATTACATGAATTTATAGATTCCCAAGGATAGAATCGGTGTCAATTGGCATTAAATTGCCAATAGATTTTAACTTTTATTTTTTTCCATCTTTTTATAAAAATCCATATCTTTCATACAATTTAGTAAGGTTTTACCTTTGCAGATTATATAGAGTCAATGAAGAGGGGTTCCCCTCTTTTTAATATACTATTTACTATAAAATAAGTGCATAGAGTCAAGTTTACCTTGTTTGTGGTAAGATAGATATGAGATAGGGAATAGATTCATTAAAACATCAATTGGAACTAGATCTTTTTTCAGGGCAGGGCTTTCTCTGTTGTCGTGGACACATACGTTTCACCTGATATTTACTCGATATTCTTGAGAAAGATTCCAGGAGCTACAATGAATATGAATCAACTGATGTGATAGGCGATGATAGATTTATTTTATAGGTAGAGGAGGAATCACTTTTTTGTGTTTAGTTTAACAATATAATAATATTTTTATTCAAATTAATGGTTTTTAATTTTATTTGATGGAAAAAACAGTTTATATTTGTTTAAATATGTCAAAAATGGTATAATTGAGCTGTGATAGCTGTGATAGCTGTGATAGCTGTGATAGCTGTGATAGCTGTGATAGCTGTGATGTTATTAGCAAATGGTAATCATCATGGTAGTTTTTATAGTTTGACTCCTGATAAGTGTCCAGCTATAGAAATTGCTTTTTTATATTAAATTATCCCTAGGAGGAACGATGGAAAACAAATCGAATTCAAATAAGGTAAATCGACAGCGACGTGAAAAGGTACTGCGCTTTTCGATTCGTAAATATAGCTTTGGCGCTGCTTCAGTAGCTGTTGCGGCATTGATGTTTTTGTCCGGGCATCAGGCTGTTCGAGTTGAGGCTGCTCAAATTTCAGATACGACTGAAGCACCGGTTATCCCAGATAAAGAAGAGGCTCATACTGCTACAATAGTAGATTTGCCTAAAACAGAAGATTCTCTAACTACAGATAAAGAAGAAAAATCACCAAACACTGCTGAGAATCCAGCTGAGACTTTATCTGAGAAACTACCTGAAACTTCAACTGAGAATGTATCTGAAAACGAGACTACTGCCCTTGATAAAGAGGTAGTTGAAAAACAAACATTAGATAAGACTAAATTACAGGCTAATATTACAAAAGTTCAAGAACTCTTGGATAAGGTCAATAAGGAAAAAGCTCCAGCTTCAACCCTTGCTACAATTCAAGCAGATTTAGAAAATGCTAAAAATGCATTAAATAATAATGAGTTGACACAAGCTGAAATTGATGCCATCGCTAAAAAACTCAATGAGAAGATTTTTGTCTTATCTTCGATGCCTAAGATTAATGCGCCTAAGAAGGTTTTAAAAGAAGGTGAAAATACGATTGCTAATACTGGATCTCGTGATTCACGTAATGGCGAAACCATGGAAGAAGGATCTGATCTTCGCTCAGCACCCATTGATAAGACGACTAAACAAGGGAGTCTTGGGATCGTTGTAGCAAATTCTGGATTTGTTACAGGTTATGCAACACCATCTTCGACAATTGAAATTAAGAAAAATGGGAAAACGATACTGACTTCTAAATTAGATGATACAGGAGCCTTTAAATTAAATGCCCCAGGTATTGAAGTTGGAGATAGAGTTGACTTAGTAGTGAATGGACAAAGTGTTTCTAATACTACTGTAAAGAAAACAGATACAGTATCATTCAATGATAGTTTAGCTGGTATTGCTCAAGTTGACGGATATACAGCGGCAGAAGCTGATGTGGAAGTATCAATTGGTGGAAGAAAGTACACAACTAGATCACAATCAAATGGATACTTCACAGTCAATGTTGATACGAACTTAATGAAAAAAGATGCTGTTATTACAACTGTCGTTAAAAAGAATGGAAAAGAAGTAGGTTCTGGAACAAGTACAGTTCGTGAAACAAAAGTAACAGACTTCGGTGTTGGTTGGAATAAAAACCCAATGCTTAACTATTCAGAGCGTGATGTATTCTCACCAGATACGAAACAATATGCCTTCGTAAGTAGGGGGACTGCTGATAAAGCCTATGACAATATTCGTGTGTATCGTGAAGAGCGTATCGAAAAAGATGGGAATAAATATTATTACTGGATGTTAGATTCAGGTCCAGCGGCAAATGCTCAGGCAGGATTATCTAAGAAAATTTCACTTACGATTCCTCGTACTGTAGGAGATCCGTATGACTTTACTTATACAAAATATCAAGATGGTACTCAGACATCTCATAAGGAATATGCCAGTGCAACAGCTTGGGAACATGAAAACTCTAATTATCGTGCTTATGTTAAAAATGGAGAACGTCGTTCAGGAGCTTCTTATACGGAGAATTTAGGTTCTTGGATGGATTATGCTCATCCAGATAATAACTGGTGGAGAAATATTTATCGTGATTCTAGACAAGATGGTACCGATCGTAATAAAGATGCGGCTTCTCGTGTAAAAGATATGTACGGTATTACAACGGGTGGTCTGATTTACAACCTTGGTAGAGGTGTTATTGAAGACAAAATGAACGTAGTAAAAGGTCAACGTACGATTATCACTTTCAAAACAAAAATTCTTGAAGGTGATGAGCTAGATCAAAGTATTATGTCAGATTGGAATAATAAAGATAAAAAAAATCCGATGCTTGCTGACATTAAAAAACGTTTAGCAAATGATCCATACCTAGCATATGGTGGATATACAGACCTTGGTTGGCCTCGATATCAAGAAGGAAAAAATGCCATTATCGGTACATTGCCACTGAAACCAGAAGAAGCAGAAAGATATAATCTTAAACCAAGAGCTAAGGAACAACGTACTAAAGTAGGCGTTATTCCAGATGCTTACAATAGTATTGCGAATCCAAATGAATTACCTGCTGGTACAACATATCGTTGGTTTAAAGATCCAGATGTATCAAGACCTACAGCACCAAATGCACCTGTATATGGTAAAGTGGAAGTCATTATTCCAGAACGTGGAACATTTATTGTTGATGCCCCTGTTCATGTTGTAGATGACAAGGCTGCAACACCAATTGCCACAGCTAAGGATAATGGGGATGTAACTGCAAAACCACAAGATTCTACAAAAGTAGATAAAATCAAAGTGAATTTTACAGGTGAAGATAATCAACCGAAAACAGCTGAAGGAAGTAAAGGAACAAACGGTAAATGGACTGTAAATAACCCAGATGTTCGAATTGATGCAAATAACGGTGAAATTACAATCCCAGCCAATAAAGTAAAAGATTTAACAGAAGTAACTGCTATTACTAAAAATGGAAATGGTGCGGATTCAGATCCTGCAAAAGCAATTGCAAAAGATGTTCAAAAACCACAAGCTACATTAAATGGTGTTACATTAACAGAAACAGCAGATTCACCAATCTTTACAGTGTATCGTGGTGCTGAATTTAACCCTGAATTGAAAGTATGGGATAACTCAGGAAAAATCTCAAAAGTAACAGTTGGAAATCTTCCTGGTGGAGTAAGTGCTTCTACCTTTACAGCTCAAACTGGTAAAGATGGAAGTTCAGAAGATAAGAAGTATAAAACTCGTTTATCTTCAGGAAGTGTAGTAGATACTCAAACATTAGGAGAACATATCGGAACTCTTCATGTAGAGGGAAGTAGTGCAGCGGATAGCCGTGACTTGAAATTCAAGTATCGTGTTGTTGATGTTACAACTAAAAACCTTGAAAATGGTATCGCAAAAGTTCCAGTAGGTTCAACTTTAAATATTGCAAATAGTAGTACTAATGTTGATGCTCATAATTACCTTAAAGTGGTAGATAGTAATGATCAACGAGATCGTGGGAACAGTTATTTACCTCAAGGAATGGTATGGACATGGAAAAATGGTAATAATTTAGATTCAGGTACTACATTAGACAATTCTGGTAAATACACAAGAAATGCGGTAGCAAAATTCCCAACGGGTACAAATTCTATTACTGATACGAATAGTACAACTAGAACAACATTTGCCCCAGCTGAAATTAAACGCCAAGTAGTTCTTGCGGTAACACCAACAGCGCCTAGCGTAGTGGCTAATAAAGATGGTAGCGTGGAAATTACACCACCAAAACGTCCAAATAGCAACAATCCACAAGATATTGATACTATTACACTTACTTATACACCAACTGGAAAAACAACTCCTGAAACTGTAAAAGTTACAAAAACAGGAAATAACTGGACTGTAAATGGTAAACCAACGGATAAAGTTTCTGTAACATCTCAAGGTGTTGTGAAAATTACTGACCTCGAAGTAGCAGACGGAAAAGAAGTAACTGCAAAAGTTTCTAAGACTATCGATAATAATGTTCTTTTGGAGAGTCCAGTAGCAAGACAAAACGCAAAAGATGCTCAAAAACCAACGTTGACGATTACTCCATCAAGTCAAACAGTCGTTGAAGGCGAAAAAGTAGAATTTACAGTAACAGCGAAAGATAATACATCTGTTACATTGAATGCTACAGATTTCTTAAATAAATACCTTGGTCGTGTGAATGCAGGTAAAGCAACTACTACACCAGTAAAAACAACTGAAACAGAAAAAGTTGTTCGTATTTCAATTACAACTTCAGCTGAAGATATCGGTAAACAAAATACGATTACATTCAACGCTGCGGATAATGATGGAAATAATGCGGATCCAGTAAACTTCAACTTTACGGTAACAGCGCGTGATACAGTTGGACCAACAATTACAGCAAATGGAGCAACGGTAACGAAAAATGAACCAATTACTCCAATTTCAGTAACAGCTGTGGATAATCCAGGCGGAGTAGGATTACGTGATAAGAATCCAATCGAAGTAACTGGATTACCAACAGGATTAACGTATGCGAATAATAGAATCACTGGAACGCCAACAGCAGGAAAGGGGATTACCCTGTAACGATTACAGCGTATGACAAGAATGGAAACCATACTACATCTAACATTACGATTAAAGTTCAAGAACAAGCGGATAAATACAATCCAACTGGAGAAACATTAACTGTAAATCAAGGACAAGCCATTTCAGATGATGCAGTAAAAGCAAAAGTGAAAAACTTTGCCCCAGGTACACTAACTGTTCAAAGTAAACCAACTTCAACAGCAACAGCAGGTTCAGCAGGAAATGCAGTTGTTAAAGTGACTTACCCAGACGGTTCACATGACACTGTAACTGTTCCAGTAACTGTAAGAGACGTAACAGGACCAACAATTACAGCAGAAGAAACAACTGTAACGAAAAATGAAGAAATCACACCAATTCCAATTACAGCTGAAGATAATGCAGGCGGAGTTGGAATGCGTGAAACAAATCCAATTACAGTAAGTAATTTACCAGCAGGATTAACATATTCAAATGGAAACATTACAGGTAAAACTTCAGCGAGAAAAGGGTTCTATACATTAACAATTACAGCGTATGACAAGAACAATACGCCTTCAACGAAAAAAGTTAAAATTCACGTCCAAGAACAAGCTGACAAGTACACTCCAACTGCAACGGAATTAACAGTCAACCAAAATGAAGACATTACAATTGAAAAATTAACTCCTAACGTAAACAATCCTGGAAAAGGAACACTTTCACTTGTAAGCAAACCATCAACAACAACAGCAGGTTCACCAGGAAACGCAGTTGTGAAAGTAACTTACTCAGATGGATCACATGACTTAGTAAATGTTCCAATTACTGTAAAGACGTAACAGGCCCAACGATTACAGCTAATAATGCCACAGTTACAAATCGTGAAGACATCACGCCAATTTCTGTAACGGCTAAAGATAATACGGGCGGAGTTGGAATGCGTAAAACAAATCCAATCGTAGTAACAGGCTTACCAGAAGGATTAACATATGCGGATGGACAAATTACTGGTAAACCAACTGGCACAGCAGGTGAAAGTACAGTAACCATTACGGCATATGATAAAAACGATAATCCGTCAACAACTACGATTAAGATTACCGTACAAAGCCAAGCGGATGCTCATAATCCAAGAGGAGAAAGATTAACCGTTGATCAAAATCATGTGATTGAAGATTCAGAAGTGATCGCTAAGGTGAAAGATTACGCACCAGCAACTCAATTGACAGTTAAGAGCAAACCAACAACAGCAGTTGTAGGAAACCCAGAAGACGCAGTAGTAACAGTAACGTATCCAGATGGATCAAGTGAAGATGTAAATGTACCGGTAACAGTACGAGACACGTCAGTAGCTGATACTACAGGCCCAACAATTACAGCCAATGGCGCAACTGTAACGAAAAATGAACCAATTGATCCAATTTCAGTAACAGCTGAAGATAACCCAGGTGGGGTTGGAATGCGTGATAACGATCCAATCGTAGTAGAAGGTTTACCGAACGGATTAACATTCAAAGATGGAAAAATCACAGGAACACCAACAGCTCCAGCAGGCAATTACCCTGTAACAATAAAAGCATATGATAAAATCGGTAATGAAAGTGAAGCCCCAATTAAAATTACGATTATTGTTCAAGAGCAAAAAGATAAGTACACTCCAACAGCTGAAGGCTTAACAGTAAACCAAGGTCATGAAATTACAGATGACGAAGTGAAAGCTAAAGTAAAAGATTTCGAACCAGGTTCACTAACAGTTACAAGTAAACCATCAACAGCAACAACAGGTAATATAGGAAATGCAGTAGTAACAGTTACGTACCCAGATGGATCAAGTGAAACAGTAGATGTACCAGTCACTGTAAAAGACGTAACAGGCCCAACAATCATAGCTGATGGAGCAACAGTAACTAGAAATGAACCAATTACACCAATTCCGGTAAACGTATCGGATAATGAAGGTGGACGTGGATTACGTGAAGAAAATCCAGTAGAAGTAACAGGATTACCAGATGGTTTAACATATGCAAATGGAGAAATTACAGGAACACCAGCTAAAACAGCTGAAAAAGGTGGTTATACTGTAACGATCAAAGCAACTGATAAAGATGGTAACTCTACAGAAAAACAAATTACAATCACAGTTCAAACTCAAGCGGACAAATATACTCCAACAGGAGACGGTCTGAAAGTTGATCAAGGTCACACTATTACAGATGATGAAGTGACAGGTAAAGTAAAAGATAACGGTCCAGGAGAGCTGACTGTTACAAGCACACCATCAACGTCAACATTTGGTGATGCAGGAAATGCGATTGTAAAAGTAACGTACCCAGATGGTTCAACTGATGAAGTGAAAGTACCAGTGACTGTATCAGACGTAACAGGGCCAAAAGTTACAGCTGATGGAGAAACAGTAACGAAAAATGAACCAATTACACCAATCAAAGTCACTGTAAAAGACAATGAAGGTGGACGAGGATTACGTGAAGAAAATCCAGTAGAAGTAACAGGATTACCAGATGGTTTAACTTATGCAAATGGAGAAATTACAGGAACACCAACAGCACCTAAAGGTGATTACCCAGTAACGATTAAAGCATATGATAAGGACGGTAATGAAACGACTGAAACAATCACAATTAAAGTTCAAGAACAAGCGGATAAATATAATCCAACAGGAGAAGGTTTAACGGTTGATCAAAATCATGTGATTGAAGATTCAGAAGTCATTGCTAAAGTAAAAGGTAATGGTCCAGGAACCGTTACAGTTGAAAGTAAACCATCAACAGCTACAAAAGGTAATGTTGGAAATGCGGTTGCTAAAGTAACATATCCAGATGGATCAAGTGAAGAAGTAACAGTACCAGTAACTGTAAAAGACGTAACAGGCCCAACAATTACAGCTGAAGGTGCAACAGTAACGAAGAACGAACCAATCACTCCAATTCCAGTAACTGTAACGGATAACGAAGGTGGATCAGGCTTAAGAGAAGAAAATCCAGTAGAGGTAACAGATTTACCAGAAGGATTAACTTATGCAAATGGACAAATTACAGGAACCCCAACAGGAAATAAAGGTGACTATACTGTAACCATCAAAGCGCATGATAAGGACGGCAATGTAACGACACAAACGATTACGATTACAGTCCAAGAACAAGCGGATAAATACAATCCTAAGTATGATGATGGAAATGGCAAACCAGGAGCTAAGGTTGAAGTACCAGTAAAAGAAGAAGCTGGTAAGACAATTCCAGAAGGAACTAAGTTTGAAAGTCTAACACCAGGAATCACAGTAGATGATAAAGGTAAAGTAACTGTCACAATCCCAGAAGACAAGGAACCAGGAGATGAAATCCCAGGTACGATTAAAGTAACGTATCCAGATGGATCAAAAGAAGAAGTACCAGTTAAAGTAACAGTAACAACTCCAGATAGAGATATCTACACTCCTAAATATGATGATGGAGAAGGGAAACCAGGTGGCACGGTAGAATTACCATTGAAAGAAGAAGCTGGTAAGACAATTCCAGAAGGAACTAAGTTTGAAAGTCTAACACCAGGAATCACAGTAGATGATAAAGGTAAAGTAACTGTCACAATCCCTGAAGATAAAAAAATCCAGGAGATGAAATCTCAGGTACGATCAAAGTAACGTATCCAGATGGATCAAAAGAAGAAGTACCAGTTAAAGTAACAGTAACAACTCCAGATAGAGATATCTACACTCCTAAATATGATGATGGAGAAGGGAAACCAGGTGGCACGGTAGAATTACCATTGAAAGAAGAAGCTGGTAAGACAATTCCAGAAGGAACTAAGTTTGAAAGTCTAACACCAGGAATCACAGTAGATGATAAAGGTAAAGTAACTGTCACAATCCCTGAAGATAAAAATCCAGGAGATGAAATCTCAGGTACGATCAAAGTAACGTATCCAGATGGATCAAAAGAAGAAGTACCTGTACGAGTAACGGTAACTAATAAGGACAAAGATAAATACACACCAGAGTACGACAAAGGAAATGGCAAACCAGGTGGCACTGTTGAATTACCATTGAAAGAGAAAGCTGGAAAAGAAATTCCAGAAGGAACTAAGTTCGAAAGTGATAACCCAGGAATCACAGTTGGCAAAGATGGCAAAGTAACCGTAACAATCCCAGAAGGAGCGAAACCAGGGGATAAGATTACAGGAACCATCACAGTAACATATCCAGACGGATCTAAAGATGAAGTTCCAGTGGAAGTAACGGTTAGAGAAAAAGACAAAGACATCTACACACCAGAGTACGATAAAGGAAATGGCAAACCAGGTGGCACTGTTGAATTACCATTGAAAGAAAAAGCTGGCAAAGAAATTCCAGAAGGAACTAAGTTCGAAAGTGATAACCCAGGAATCACAGTTGGCAAAGATGGCAAAGTAACTGTAACAATCCCAGAAGGAGCGAAACCAGGGATAAGATTACAGGAACCATCACAGTAACATATCCAGACGGATCTAAAGATGAAGTTCCAGTGGAAGTAACGGTTAGAGAAAAAGACAAAGACATCTACACACCAGAGTACGATAAAGGAAATGGCAAACCAGGTGGCACTGTTGAATTACCATTGAAAGAAAAAGCTGGCAAAGAAATTCCAGAAGGAACTAAGTTCGAAAGTGATAACCCAGGAATCACAGTTGGCAAAGATGGCAAAGTAACCGTAACAATCCCAGAAGGAGCGAAACCAGGGGATAAGATTACAGGAACCATCACAGTAACATATCCAGACGGATCTAAAGATGAAGTTCCAGTGGAAGTAACGGTTAGAGAAAAAGACAAAGACATCTACACACCAGAGTACGATAAAGGAAATGGCAAACCAGGTGGCACTGTTGAATTACCATTGAAAGAAAAAGCTGGCAAAGAAATTCCAGAAGGAACTAAATTCCAAAGTGATAACCCAGGAATTACAGTTGGCAAAGATGGTACAGTAACCGTAACAATCCCAGAAGGAGCGAAACCAGGGGATAAGATTACAGGAACCATCACAGTAACATATCCAGACGGATCAAAAGATGAAGTTCCAGTGGAAGTAACGGTTAGAGAAAAAGACAAAGACATCTACACACCAGAGTACGATAAAGGAAATGGCAAACCAGGTGGCACTGTTGAATTACCATTGAAAGAAAAAGCTGGCAAAGAAATTCCAGAAGGAACTAAATTCCAAAGTGATAACCCAGGAATTACAGTTGGCAAAGATGGTACAGTAACCGTAACAATCCCAGAAGGAGCGAAACCAGGGGATAAGATTACAGGAACCATCACAGTAACATATCCAGACGGATCAAAAGATATCGTTCCAGTGGAAGTAACGGTTAGAGAAAAAGACAAAGACATCTACACACCAGAGTACGATAAAGGAAATGGCAAACCAGGTGGCACTGTTGAATTACCATTGAAAGAGAAAGCTGGCAAAGAAATTCCAGAAGGAACTAAATTCCAAAGTGATACCCCAGGAATTACAGTTGGCAAAGATGGTAAAGTAACTATTACAATCCCAGAAGGAGCAAAACCAGGCGATAAGATTACAGGAGAAATCACAGTAACTTACCCAGATGGATCAAAAGATATCGTTCCAGTGGAAGTAACGGTTAGGGAGAAAGACAAAGACATCTACACACCAGAGTACGACAAAGGAAACGGCAAACCAGGTGGCACTGTTGAATTACCATTGAAAGAGAAAGCTGGCAAAGAAATTCCAGAAGGAACTAAATTCCAAAGTGATACCCCAGGAATTACAGTTGGCAAAGATGGTAAAGTAACTATTACAATCCCAGAAGGAGCAAAACCAGGCGATAAGATTACAGGAGAAATCACAGTAACTTACCCAGATGGATCAAAAGATATCGTTCCAGTGGAAGTAACGGTTAGGGAGAAAGACAAAGACATCTACACACCAGAGTACGACAAAGGAAACGGCAAACCAGGTGGCACTGTTGAATTACCATTGAAAGAGAAAGCTGGCAAAGAAATTCCAGAAGGAACTAAATTCCAAAGTGATACCCCAGGAATTACAGTTGGCAAAGATGGTAAAGTAACTATTACAATCCCAGAAGGAGCAAAACCAGGCGATAAGATTACAGGAGAAATCACAGTAACTTACCCAGATGGATCAAAAGATATCGTTCCAGTGGAAGTAACGGTTAGGGAGAAAGACAAAGACATCTACACACCAGAGTACGACAAAGGAAACGGCAAACCAGGTGGCACTGTTGAATTACCATTGAAAGAGAAAGCTGGCAAAGAAATTCCAGAAGGAACTAAATTCCAAAGTGATACCCCAGGAATTACAGTTGGCAAAGATGGTACAGTAACTGTAACAATCCCAGAAGGAGCGAAACCAGGCGATAAGATTACAGGAACAATCACAGTAACATATCCAGACGGATCTAAAGATGAAGTTCCAGTGGAAGTAACGGTTAGAGAAAAAGACAAAGACATCTACACACCAGAGTACGACAAAGGAAACGGCAAACCAGGTGGCACTGTTGAATTACCATTGAAAGAAAAAGCTGGCAAAGAAATTCCAGAAGGAACTAAATTCCAAAGTGATAACCCAGGAATTACAGTTGGCAAAGATGGTACAGTAACCGTAACAATCCCAGAAGGAGCGAAACCAGGCGATAAGATTACAGGAGAAATCACAGTAACTTACCCAGATGGATCAAAAGATATCGTTCCAGTGGAAGTAACGGTTAGAGAAAAAGACAAAGACATCTACACACCAGAGTACGATAAAGGAAATGGCAAACCAGGTGGCACAGTCGAATTACCATTGAAAGAGAAAGCTGGCAAAGAAATTCCAGAAGGAACTAAATTCCAAAGTGATACCCCAGGAATTACAGTTGGCAAAGATGGTACAGTAACCGTAACAATCCCAGAAGGAGCAAAACCAGGCGATAAGATTACAGGAGAAATCACAGTAACTTACCCAGATGGATCAAAAGATATCGTTCCAGTGGAAGTAACGGTTAGAGAAAAAGACAAAGACATCTACACACCAGAGTACGATAAAGGAAATGGCAAACCAGGTGGCACAGTCGAATTACCATTGAAAGAGAAAGCTGGCAAAGAAATTCCAGAAGGAACTAAATTCCAAAGTGATACCCCAGGAATTACAGTTGGCAAAGATGGTACAGTAACCGTAACAATCCCAGAAGGAGCAAAACCAGGCGATAAGATTACAGGAGAAATCACAGTAACTTACCCAGATGGATCAAAAGATATCGTTCCAGTGGAAGTAACGGTTAGGGAGAAAGACAAAGACATCTACACCCCAGAGTACGACAAAGGAAATGGTAAACCAGGAACTAAGGTAGAAATACCAGTCACACCAGATACTAATGGAGGTTCTGGTCAAGATACACCTGCACCTTCACCAACAACTCCAGTTCCAGATGCAGTTACTCCAAATGCAGATCAGGTAGATACTAAGACTACTGTTGATAATGGAGCTAATTCAAATGATTCTCAAAATGTATTGCCAAATACAGGAACAGAATCAAATGCTGCTCTTGCATCTCTAGGACTTCTTGGACTATTGAGTGGATTTGGACTTGTAGCTCGCAAGAAAAAAGAAGACTAAAAATTTAGTCAGATGAATATTCATTCTTTTGTGTTTTAACAACGAACTAGATTGATTCTGATAGTTGTGTTATCCATAAAATACAAAGAATGATTAGATAAAGAAAGCGAACAATGCTAGGATTTTGTTAAACGGAATTCTAAGTATTGTTCGCTTTTGTGGCTCTTTGTCAACTGTAGTGGGTTGAAGAAAAGCTAAGCTTGAGAAAGGACAAATTTCGTCCTTTCTTTTTTGATGTTCAGAGCGATAAAAATCCGTTTTTTGAAGTTTTCAAAGTTCCGAAATCCAAAGGCATTGCGCTTGATAAGTTTGATAAGATTATTGGTGGCTTCCAGTTTGGCGTTGGAATAGGGTAGTTGAAGGGCGTTGACAATTTTCTCTTTGTCCTTTAGAAAGGTTTTAAAAACAGTCTGAAAAAGAGGATGAACTAGCTTCAGATTGTCCTCAATGAGTCCAAAGAATTTATCCGGTTCCTTATTCTGAAAGTGAAAAAGCAAGAGTTGATAGAGATGGTAGTGGTGTTTCAAGTCTTCTGAATAGCTCAAAAGCTTGTCTAGAATCTCTTTATTGGTCAAGTGCATACGAAAAGTAGGGCGATAAAATCGCTTATCACTGAGTTTACGACTATCTTGTTGAATGAGTTTCCAGTAACGCTTGATAGCCTTGTATTCATGGGATTTTCGCTCAAACTGATTCATAATTTGGACACGCACACGACTCATAGCACGGCTTAGATGTTGTACAATATGAAATCGATCTAGAACGATTTTAGCACACGGAAAAAGTTGTCTAGCCAAGTCATAGTAGGGACTAAACATATCCATAGTAATGATTTTCACTCGACATCGGACGACTCTATCATATTTAAGAAAGTGATTTCGAATAATAGCTTGTGTTCTTCCCTCGAGAACAGTGATGATATTGAGCTTTTCAAAATCTTGTGCAATGAAACTCATTTTTCCCTTTGTAAAGGAGTACTCATCCCAAGACATAATCTCAGGCAGACGAGAAAAATCATGCTTAAAACGGAAGTCATTGAGTTTGCGAATGACAGTTGAAGTTGAGATGGCCAGCTGATGGGCAATATCAGTCATAGAAGTTTTTTCAATCAGCTTCTGAGCAATTTTTTGGTTGATGATACGAGGGATTTGATGATTTTTCTTTACTAGAGGAGTCTCAGCAACCATCATTTTTTTGAACACTGATAGCACTTAAAACGACGTTTTCTAAGTAGAATTCTAGTAGCCATACCAGTCGTTTCTACGTAAGGGATCTTAGACGGTTTTTTTGAAAGTCATATTTCTTCATTTGACTTCCACAATCAGGACAAGATGGGGCCTCATAGTCCAGTTTAGCGATGATCTCTCTGTGGGTATTCCTATTGATGATATCTATAATTTGGATATTTGAGTCTTTGATATCGAGTAGTTTGTGATAAAATGTAATTGTTCCATAGGATTCTTTCTAATGATGGTTTGGTAGCTTTTCATTATAGATCTTATGGGACTTTTTTTCTACAATAAAAACGGCTCCATAATATCTATAGGGGATTTACCCACTACAAATATTATAGAGCCGCTTTTGTGGTATAATAAGTACTATGCAGAAAAAACCAACGTCAGCCTATGTGCACATCCCGTTTTGTACCCAGATTTGTTATTATTGTGACTTTTCAAAAGTTTTTATCAAGAATCAGCCGGTAGATAGTTATTTAGAGCATCTGCTGGAAGAGTTTCGTTCTTATGATATTCAAAAGTTACGAACCCTTTACATCGGTGGTGGGACACCCACTGCTTTGTCAGCGCCGCAACTAGAGGTGTTATTGGATGGCTTGACTAAAAACTTGGACTTGTCTGTCTTAGAGGAGTTGACCATTGAGGCCAATCCAGGTGACTTGGATGCGGATAAGATAGCTGTGTTGAAGAACTCGGCTGTCAATCGTGTTTCTCTAGGCGTGCAGACCTTTGACGACAAGATGCTGAAAAAGATTGGGCGCAGTCATTTGGAGAAGGATATTTATGAAAATATCGACCGTCTGAAACTGGCTGGTTTTGACAATATTTCTATTGATTTGATTTATGCACTGCCTGGTCAGACCATGGAGCAGGTCAAGGAAAATGTGGCTAAGGCCATTGGACTTGATATTCCCCATATGAGTTTGTATAGCTTGATTTTGGAAAATCATACGGTCTTTATGAACCGTATGCGACGAGGAAAATTGCCTCTGCCTAAGGAGGAACTGGAAGCTGAGATGTTTGAGTACATCATCGCAGAGCTAGAGCGAGCTGGTTTTGAACATTATGAGATTTCCAATTTCTCCAAACCTGGTTTTGAAAGTCGCCACAATCTCATGTACTGGGACAATGCTGAATACTATGGCATCGGTGCTGGGGCATCCGGCTATGTCAACGGAGTGCGCTATAAAAACCATGGTCCCATTCGTCATTATCTCAGTGCAGTTGAGGAAGGCAATGCTCGTATTACAGAAGAGCACCTGAGTCAAAAAGAGCAAATGGAAGAAGAAATGTTCCTAGGTCTCCGCAAGAAATCAGGAGTCTCCATGGTGCGATTTGAGGAAATTTGGACGGTCTTTCGAGGGTCTTTATGGAGAAATTGTCAGAGACTTGGTTCAACAAGGTCTCATGCAAATAGAGAATGACCGAGTTCGCATGACAAAAAGAGGTCTCTTTTTAGGAGACACCGTAGCAGAACGATTTATTTTGGAGTAGAATGATGGGCTTAACTTATCAAATGAAAATGAAAATTCCTTTTGATATGGCTGACATGAACGGTCATATCAAACTTCCAGATGTGATTTTGCTGTCTCTGCAAGTTTCAGGGATGCAGTCGATTGAACTGGGAGTTAGTGATAAGGCCATTTTGGAAAACTATAATCTGGTCTGGATTATCACAGATTATGATATTGAGGTGGCTCGTTTGCCTCGTTTTGCGGAAGAAATCACCATCGAAACGGAAGCACTGAGCTACAATCGACTCTTTTGCTACCGTCGCTTTACCATTTATGATGAAGCAGGTCAGGAGCTTATCCATATGATGGCGACCTTTGTTCTCATGGATCGAGACAGTCGAAAAGTCCATGCTGTTGAACCTGAGATTGTGGCTCCTTACCAGTCTGATTTTGATAAAAAGCTTATCCGTGGGCCAAAGTATGAGTCCTTGAACGAGCCGGTCAGCAAGGATTACCATGTCCGTTTTTACGATTTGGATATGAATGGTCATGTCAATAACAGTAAATATCTGGACTGGATTTTTGAGGTCATGGGAGCGGACTTTTTGACCCAATATATTCCCAAGAAGATCAACCTCAAGTATGTCAAGGAAGTTCGACCAGGTGGGGTGATTACATCGGCTGTTGAACGGACTGGACTGGAAAGCAAACATGAGATTACAAGCGACGGTGCTACCAATGCCCAAGCTATCATCACTTGGCAAGAAATGAAGAAGGATTAGGGAGAAATAGATGAAATATAAAGGCTATTTAATTGATTTAGACGGAACGATTTATAAGGGGAAAGATCGAATCCCAGCAGGGGAGGCTTTTGTTCATGAATTGCAAAAGCGGGACATTCCCTATCTCTTTGTAACCAACAATACAACCCGCACTCCAGAGAGTGTTCAGGAGATGTTGGCTCAGAATTTTAATATCGATACGCCTCTATCGACTGTCTACACAGCGACTTTGGCGACTATCGACTATATGAACGACTTGGGTCTTGAAAGACCGTCTATGTCATCGGAGAAGCAGGTCTCAAGGAAGCCATCAAGGCGGCTGGTTATGTCGAAGACAAGGGAAATCCTGCCTATGTAGTAGTAGGATTGGACTGGCAAGTCGACTATGAAAAATTTGCCACAGCAACTCTGGCTATCCAAAAGGGTGCTCACTTTATCGGAACCAACCCTGACCTCAACATCCCGACAGAACGCGGTCTTTTGCCTGGTGCTGGTTCACTGATAACTCTGCTTGAAGTGGCAACACGAGTGAAGCCTGTTTATATCGGGAAACCAAATGCTATCATTATGAACAAGGCGGTTGAGCACTTAGGTTTGGAACGTGAAGAATTAATCATGGTTGGGGACAATTATTTGACTGATATTCGAGCAGGGATTGACAATGGTATTCCAACGCTCTTGGTGACGACAGGTTTACTAAGGCAGAAGAAGTAGCAGACCTACCAATCGCACCGACACATGTGGTTTCTAGCCTTTCGGAGTGGGATTTTGATGAAAACTAAACTAACCTTTTGGGGCTCTATGCTCTTTCTCCTCTCCCTCTCAATCCTTATGACTATTTATCTGGCTTGGATTTTTTATCCGCTGGAAATCAAGTGGTTTAGTTTGACGGATCGGGTCTATCTAAAGCCAGAAACCATTCAATACAACTTTCATATTTTGATGAATTACCTGACCAATCCTTTTAGTCAGGTCTTAGAGATGTCTGATTTTCGTTCGTCAGCAGCTGGGCTACACCATTTTGCAGTGGTCAAGAACCTCTTTCACTTGGTTCAGCTAGTAGCTCTAGTGACACTGCCAAGTTTTTACGTCTTTGCCAAAGGGATTGTGAAAAAGGGCTTTTTGTCTTTATTCAGTAAGGGACTTTTGACTCTAGTAGTCTTGCCTGTGCTGATTGGTCTTGGGGGAGTGTTGATTGGTTTTGACCAATTCTTTACCCTTTTCCATCAAATTCTCTTTGTGGGAGATGATACCTGGCTTTTTGATCCAGCCAAGGATCCAGTGATTCTGATTTTACCAGAGACCTTTTTTTCCTTCATGCCTTCCTCCTCTTTTTTTCGCCCTCTATGAAAGCTTCTTTGGCTATCTTTATCTAAAAAGTCGTAGGAAGTGAAACGAAAGATGTTTTTATTTTTACATGTATAAATTAGGTGTGTGATTCGAAACTATCGTTAATACTCAATGAAAATCAAAGAGCAAACTAGGAAACTAGCCGCAGGCTGTACTTGAGTACGGCAAGGCAACGTTGACGCGGTTTGAAGAGATTTTCGAAGAGTATAAGAGTGAATTAACTAAATCTACATTGCCTCAATCGTTCGCAAACAGTCTATTTTTTTCTTGAAAAAAATAGGCTTTTTTTCTAAAAATCCCTAGTCAAGCGCTTTATTTTTTTGTATAATAGAAGTAGCAAAGTATAGATAAGAAGAGAAAAGCATGATTACACTATTTCTATCACCGAGCTGTACATCATGTCGTAAGGCGAAGGCCTGGTTAGAAAAAAACATAAGGTTCCCTTTGTGGAACACAATATTATGACCAGTCCTTTAACAAGAAAAGAATTGCAACACATCCTTTCCTTGACCGAAAATGGTACTGATGACATCATTTCAACTCGTTCAAAAATTTTTCAAAAATTGAATATTGATGTAGAGAGTATTTCGGTATCGAAATTGCTTCATTTGATTGAGCAATATCCTAGTCTTTTGCGTCGTCCCATTATTATCGATGCCAAACGCATGCAGATCGGTTTTAATGAAGATGAGATTCGTACTTTTCTCCCTCGTAGTTACCGTAAGCAAGAACTAAAAGAAGCAAGAATGAGAGCTGGTATTAGTTAATGAACAAACAGTATAGTTACCCACTAGATTTGTCGTGGAGCACTGAAGAACTTGCTTCAGTGCTTTCTTTTTTTAATGATGTTGAAGCTGCCTATGAAGGCAAGGTAGAGGCTAGAAAGCTACTGGATTCCTATAAGGGATTCAAAGGGGTCGTGCCAAGTAAGAGCGAAGAGAAACGTTTGGGACGAGAATTTGAAACGGTTAGTGGCTATTCGCTTTACCGAGCAGTTCAGACTGCCAAGGAAAAAGGGGAAGGAAAGATTTCTCTTGGAAAGTAAATTTGAATTTGCCAAAGAGCTTGTTAAGAAGGCTGGGCAGTACATCCTTGACCATATGCAGGAAGACTTGCGTGTTGAAACCAAGTCCTCTCCAACAGATTTGGTGACCAGACTGGACAAGGAAGTTCAGGAACTCTTGGTTAGTGAGATTTTGTCCCGCTATCCTGAGGATAAGATTTGCGCTGAAGAAGGCTGTTTGCGAGCTTCAGTTCAAGAGGGCAAGGTTTGGGTCATTGATCCGATTGATGGTACCAATAACTTTGTCGCCCAGCAGGAAGATTTTGCTGTTATGATGGCTTATTTTGAAAATAGTCAAGGCCAGTTTGGACTGATTTATGATGTGGTCAAAGGGGATTGTTACCACGGTGGTGGTAAGTTTCCAGTTTGTCTAAATGATAAGCCCCTAGCTCCCTTTAAAGCAAAACCACTTGGAGATTTTCTCATTGCAGGAAATAGTGGTATGTTGGAAACCAATGAATGGGGCTTGGCTGATTTGGGTCGAGCGGTCCTCGGTGTACGTGTCTATGGGAGTGCGGCCATTAGTTTTGCCAAGATTTTGTCAGGGCGTTTGTTGACCTATATCACCTATCTGCAACCATGGGATTATGCTGCGGCTAGTATTTTAGGGGAAAGTCTGGGCTATCGGATTGTGACTCTTTCTGGTGAAACTCCTAATTTTCAAACCAGACAGCCGGTCATGATGGTGCCTCTTGAGATGCAGGAGGAAATTCAGTCCTATATTTACGAAAGGAAAAGAATTTAAATGCAATTTCCAGAAGGATTTGTTGAAAAATATGAAGAGATACTAGGAGATGAGGCAAGAGATTTTCTTGCCTCTTTTGAGGAGGAAGCGGTTTCGGCCTTTCGGGTCAATCCCTTAAAAGAAGCGCCAGTTTTCTTTTCTAATCCCATTCCTCAAACCCCTTGGGGCTACTATGGAAAGTTTTCAGGAAAATCTCCTGAGCATGCTACTGGTTTGGTTTATTCGCAAGAACCTGCTGCTCAGATGGTTGCTCAGGTAGCCCAGCCCAGTCCTGGTATGAAAGTCTTGGACTTGGCAGCTGCACCGGGTGGTAAATCAACTCAATTAGCAGCCTATCTAGCAGGAGAGGGTGTCCTGGTTTCCAATGAAATTTCAAGCAAACGGGCTAAGATTTTAGTAGAAAACATGGAGCGCTTTGGAGCGACAAATGTCGTGGTGACCAATGAATCTGCTGACCGTTTGGCTAAGGTTTTTAAAGGTTATTTTGACCTCATTGTCCTTGATGCCCCTTGCTCAGGGGGAAGGGATGTTCCGTAAGCAACCAGATGCTATGGACTATTGGAGCTTAGATTATCCGAGTCAATGTGCTAGCTTGCAAAGAGAAATTCTGGAGGATGCAGTAACCATGCTAGCAGAAGGTGGTCGTCTGGTTTATTCGACCTGTACCTGGGCCCCCGAGGAAAACGAAGAGATTGTCAATTGGTTGCTGGAAGAGTATGATTTTGACTTGTTGCCAGTTGAACATATCAATGGAATGGTAGCTGGTATTGACCTGCCAGAAACGGCTCGGATGTATCCTCATCATTTTAAGGGAGAGGGGCAATTTGTCGCGCATTTACAATTTAAAGGTGAAAATCTAGCACCAAAATGTAAGGCAAGTAAGAGCAATCTCAGCCGAGAACAAGTTACTTTGTGGCAGGAATTTGCCCAAAAACATTTGAAGGTCAATCTAAGAGGTATTTGCAGACTTTTGGAGATCAACTCTATCTCTTGCCAGAACTCTTGCCGGATTTAGGGAAGCTCAAGATTGCTCGCAATGGCCTGCATCTGGGCACTTTTAAGAAGAAACGCTTTGAACCTAGTTTCGCTCTTGGCCTAGCCTTGAAACCGAGTCAGGTAAAGCAGTCGGTTGAAATTGACCAAGAAGGGTTTGTAAAGTATGTGGCTGGAGAAACCGTTCAGCTGGCGGAAAGTCTGCCAAATGGTTGGTACCAAGTTTTGGTTAAAGGAAATGGGTTTGGCTTTGCTAAGGTGACTGGAAATGTTTTGAAAAATTATTTTCCTAAAGGCCTCAGATTCAAGTGAAAATGCTAGTCAAAGTAGCTTGTCTATGTTATAGTGGAAGTATGGATTTTTTCAAATTGTCTTTCATTTTAAGTCAAAATTGGTAGAGAAGGCAACTGAGCAAATGACTAGTAAAACTAAGCTAAGAACTTCAGTTGGCTCCCCATTTTCAAAAGAAAAACATAAATAAATAGTTGAAAAAATTCACAGCATTCACCATTATTTTCAAGGAGAAAAACAGTGAAAAAAAGGAAAAAACTCGCTCTATCCCTTGCGGCTCTTTTGCTGGCAGGTTCTTTGGCGGGATGTGCTAGCTGGATTGATCGTGGAGAATCCATGACAGCTGTTGGCTCAACGGCTCTTCAACCCTTGGTCGAAGCAGCAGCAGATGAATTTGGCTCTATGCACGTTGGGAAAACAGTCAACGTCCAAGGTGGAGGATCTGGTACAGGTTTGTCTCAGGTTCAGTCTGGAGCCGTTGATGTAGGAAATTCAGACGTATTTGCCGAGGAAAAAGACGGTATCAACGCATCCGCTCTAGTGGACCATAAGGTAGCCGTAGCGGGCTTGGCAGTGATTGTAAATAAGGAAGTTGACGTTGAAAATCTGACAACTGAACAACTCCGTAGCATCTTCACAGGTCAAGTGACCAACTGGAAAGAAGTTGGTGGGAAAGACCTAGCCATTTCCATTATCAACCGCGCGGCAAGTTCTGGTTCGCGTGCAACCTTTGATAGTGTTGTCATGGATGGTCAATCTGCCGTGCAGAGTCAAGAACAGGATTCAAATGGGATGGTCAAAAACATTGTTTCCCAGACACCAGGAGCTATTTCTTACCTAGCCTTTGCCTATGTGGATGACTCGGTTAAACGCATGAAGTTGAATGGCTATGAGCCGATTGCAGAAAATGTTACAAGCAATAACTGGCCTTTGTGGTCTTATGAACACATGTACACCCTAGGTCAACCCAATGAATTGGTGGAAGAATTTCTCAACTTTGTCCTCTCAGATGAAGCGCAAAGTGGAATCGTTAAGGGGATGGGCTATATTTCTGTTAAGGAAATGAAGGTTGAAAAAGATGCTGTCGGAACGGTGACAGCACTAGAAGGGGGTCACTAATGAATCAAGAAGAATTAGCTAAAAAATTACTTTCTCCCTCAAAGAACTCTCGTCTAGAGAAATTAGGAAAAGGCTTGACCTTTGCTTGTCTGTCTTTGATTGTTATCATCGTGGCTATGATTTTGATCTTCGTAGCCCAAAAAGGTTTGTCGACCTTCTTTGTCAATGGGGTCAACATCTTTGATTTCCTATTTGGCCAAACTTGGAATCCTTCAGGTAAACAATTTGGTGCCCTTCCTATGATTTTGGGTTCCTTTATTGTCACAATCCTATCAGCCCTTATCGCAACTCCTTTTGCTATTGGTGCGGCAGTCTTTATGACCGAAGTTTCACCAAAAGGTGCGAGAATCTTGCAACCAGCTATTGAATTGCTGGTCGGGATTCCTTCAGTCGTCTATGGATTTATCGGTTTGCAGGTTGTGGTTCCCTTTGTCCGCAGTGTCTTTGGTGGAACTGGTTTTGGGATTTTGTCAGGGATTTTTGTTCTCTTTGTCATGATTTTACCGACAGTAACCTTTATGACAACTGATAGCTTACGTGCGGTGCCTCGTCACTACCGTGAAGCTAGTTTGGCCATGGGAGCCACTCGCTGGCAAACCATCTGGCGTGTGACCTTGAAGGCGGCGCGTTCAGGGATTTTCACAGCAGTGGTCTTTGGGATGGCGCGTGCCTTTGGTGAGGCCTTGGCCATTCAGATGGTGGTCGGAAACTCAGCCGTTGTTCCAACTTCATTGACAACACCTGCTGCGACCTTGACCTCGGTTTTGACTATGGGTATCGGAAATACCGTTATGGGAACTGTTGATAATAACGTTCTCTGGTCGCTGGCCTTAGTCTTGCTTCTGATGAGTTTGGCCTTCAACAGTGTGATTAAATTGATTACGAAAGAAAGAGGAAAGAAAAACTATGCACGCTAAGAAATTAGATAAAATTGCAACAGCTGTCCTCTACTCAATTGCAGGAATTATCGTTGCCATCTTGGCATCATTGATTCTTTATATCTTGGTTCGTGGTTTGCCCCACATTTCTTGGTCTTTCTTGACTGGCAAATCATCTTCTTACCAAGCTGGTGGAGGGATTGGAATTCAGCTTTATAATTCCTTCTTTCTTTTGGTCATTACCTTGATTATCTCTGTCCCCTTGTCTATGGGAGCTGGGATTTTTCTAGCTGAATATGCCAAAAAAGGTCCTGTGACCAACTTTGTCAGAACCTGTATTGAAATCTTGTCTTCACTGCCATCAGTGGTTGTAGGTCTCTTTGGATACTTAATCTTTGTAGTTCAGTTTGAGTATGGATTTTCAATCATTTCAGGTGCCTTGGCCTTGACAGTCTTTAACCTGCCTCAGATGACTCGTAATGTTGAAGATAGTTTGAAACACGTTCATCATACGCAACGTGAGGCTGGTTTAGCCCTTGGGATTTCTCGTTGGGAGACTGTGGTCCATGTGGTCATTCCAGAAGCCCTTCCAGGTATTGTCACTGGGGTCGTCTTGGCCTCTGGTCGTATTTTTGGTGAGGCGGCTGCACTTATCTATACAGCGGGACAATCCGCTCCAGCCCTTGACTGGTCTAACTGGAATATTCTCAGTGTGACTAGCCCAATCTCTATCTTCCGTCAAGCAGAAACCTTGGCTGTCCACATTTGGAAAGTCAATAGCGAAGGAACCATTCCTGATGGAACCATCGTATCAGCAGGTTCTGCCGCCGTGCTCCTCATCTTTATCCTCATCTTTAACTTTGGAGCCCGCAAACTCGGAAGCTACCTACATAAGAAACTAACCGCTGCCTAAAGGAGAAGCCATGTCAAAATATAATTGGGATGAAAAGCATATCATCACCTTTCCTGAAGAGAAAGTGGCCCTCTCTACCAAGGATTTACATGTTTACTACGGTAAAAAAGAATCCATCAAGGGCATCGATATGCAATTTGAAAAAAATAAGATTACAGCCTTAATTGGCCCATCTGGATCAGGAAAATCAACCTACCTCCGCAGTCTCAACCGTATGAATGATACGATTGATATTGCCAAGGTAACAGGTCAAATCCTCTATCAAGGAATTGATGTCAACCGTCCAGAAATTAACGTTTATGAGATGCGTAAGCACATCGGAATGGTCTTTCAACGACCAAATCCCTTTGCCAAGTCTATCTACCGCAATATCACTTTGCTCATGAACGTGCAGGGGTTAAGGACAAGCAAGTCTTGGATGAAATTGTGGAAACTTCTCTCCGTCAGGCTGCCCTTTGGGACCAGGTCAAAGACGATTTGCACAAGTCAGCCTTGACCCTATCAGGTGGTCAGCAGCAACGTCTCTGTATCGCTCGTGCTATCTCTGTTAAACCAGATATCCTCTTGATGGATGAGCCAGCGTCAGCCTTAGACCCGATTGCGACAGCCCAGCTGGAAGAAACCATGTTGGAATTGAAGAAGGACTTTACCATCATCATCGTGACCCACAGTATGCAGCAGGCTGCGCGTGCTAGTGACTACACAGGATTTTTCTACTTGGGTGACTTGATTGAGTATGATAAGACGTCTAATATTTTCCAAAATGCCAAACTACAGTCAACTAATGACTACGTAACAGGCCACTTTGGTTAGAAAGGAAACAGTATGACAGAAGCGATTTTACAGGTTTCAGACCTGTCCGTTTACTACAATCAAAAAAAGGCCTTGAATAGTGTTTCCCTATCTTTCCAACCTAAGGAAATTACAGCCTTGATTGGCCCATCTGGATCAGGGAAGTCAACCCTTCTCAAGGCTATCAACCGCATGGGGGATCTCAATCCAGAGGTAACCACAACTGGTTCAGTAGTATACAACGGCCACAATATCTATAGCCCACGTACAGATACAGTTGAATTGCGTAAGGAAATCGGTATGGTTTTCCAACAACCAAACCCCTTCCCTATGTCTATCTACGAAATGTTGTTTATGGGCTTCGTATCAATGGAGTTAAGGACAAGCAGGTTCTAGATGAGGCGGTTGAAAAAGCCTTGCAGCGTGCTTCTATCTGGGATGAGGTCAAGGACCGCCTGCATGATTCAGCTATCGGGCTTTCAGGTGGACAACAGCAACGTGTCTGTGTTGCCCGTGTCTTGGCAACCAGTCCTAAAATCATTCTCTTGGATGAACCAACTTCAGCCTTGGACCCTATCTCTGCTGGTAAGATTGAGGAAACCTTGTATGGGCTAAAAGATAAATACACCATGCTCTTGGTTACACGCTCTATGCAACAAGCCTCTCGTATCTCTGACAAGACAGGATTTTTCCTTGATGGGGATTTGATTGAATTTAACGATACCAAGAAGATGTTCCTCAACCCACAACACAAGGAAACAGAAGATTATATTTCAGGAAAATTTGGATAAGGAGATAAATGATGTTACGTTCTCAATTTGAAGAAGATTTAGAGAAATTGCATAACCAGTTCTATGCCATGGGACAAGAAGTGCTATCCCAAATCAATCGTACAGTGCGTGCCTTTGTTACGCATGACCGTGATTTGGCCAAGGAAGTCATCGAAGACGATGCAGAAGTAAACGAATACGAAGTGAAATTGGAGAAGAAATCATTTGAAATGATTGCCCTCCAACAACCGGTTTCTCAAGACTTGCGTACAGTTCTAACAGTCTTGAAGGCTGTATCTGACTTGGAACGTATGGGTGACCATGCGGTGTCAATCGCAAAAGCAACTATTCGGATGAAGGGAGAACAACGTATCCCAGCTGTTGAGGAAGAAATCAAGAGAATGGGTCGCGATGTCAAGAACTTCGTCGAAGCAGCACTTGACCTCTATCTCAATGCGTCAGTGGACCAGGCCTATGAAGTAGCAGCCATGGATGAAAAAATCAATCATTATTTTGATAGCATTCGTGACTTGGCTACAGAAGAAATCAAGAAAAATCCTGATGCTATCGTTACAGGTCGTGATTATTTCCAAGTGATTGCCTTCTTGGAACGCATTGGAGACTATGCCAAAAATATCTGTGAATGGGTTGTTTACTTTGAAACAGGTAAGATTGTTGAACTATAAAATAGGTTCAATCTGTATAAAAAGGAGCTTGAAATCAACTGATAGCTCCTTTTCTTGAATGAAAAAAATATTTTTGAGATAAAAATTCAAAAAACACTTGACAAGTAACTTGGATAGCGTTATAATTATACAAAATTAACAGAGAGGTTGTTTATTTATGAAATCAAAAAAATGGATATTTGTTTTATGTAGTCTTCTTGCAAGTTTCTTCTTGGTAGCTTGCCAGTCAGGTTCGAATGGTTCTCAGTCAGCTGTTGAAGCCATTAAGCAAAAGGGGAAATTGGTTGTGGCGACCAGTCCTGACTATGCACCCTTTGAGTTCCAATCGTTGGTTGACGGAAAAAATCAGGTTGTCGGTGCGGATATTGACATGGCTCAAGCTATCGCTGATGAACTTGGGGTTAAGTTGGAAATCTCAAGCATGAGTTTTGATAATGTCTTGACCAGTCTTCAAACTGGGAAGGCTGACCTAGCAGTTGCAGGAATTAGCGCTACTGACGAGAGAAAAGAAGTCTTTGACTTTTCAATCCCTTACTATGAAAACAAGATTAGTTTCTTGGTTCGTAAGGCTGATGTAGAAAAATACAAGGATTTAACTAGCCTTGAGAGTGCTAATATTGCAGCCCAAAAAGGAACTGTTCCAGAGTCTATGGTCAAGGAACAATTGCCAAAAGCTCAATTGACTTCCCTAACTAATATGGGTGAAGCTGTCAATGAATTACAGGCTGGAAAAGTAGATGCTGTTCACATGGATGAGCCTGTTGCGCTTAGTTATGCTGCTAAAAACGCTGACTTAGCTGTCGCAACTGTCAGCTTGAAGATGAAGGACGGCGAAGCCAATGCAGTTGCTCTTAGAAAAAATAGTGCTGATTTGAAAGAAGTGGTGGACAAGGTCATCCAAAAACTCAAGGATGAAGGAACTTACCAAAGCTATCTTGAAAAAGCGGCAACCCTAACAGAAGTTGAACAATAAGAAAAAAGCAGAGTTGGAAGTCATTCCAATTCTGCTTTTAAATAGTTTAAAACATTTTCCAGGTTCTCTAAGGATACCTTGGCAAATTGATAAGGGCAGGCATCCAAGTATGCCTCTTCAAAGAAGTCTAAGCCCAGTTGACTGTGCTTGAGACTGGCGATTTTGGGGTACTGTCTGAGATCAAGTAATAAACCATCGTGTAGGGGAAAGTGAGGAAGGGGACAAGGTGTTTTAGCTAGTCTTTCCTCGATTTGTTTTTGGTAAGCTTCCTGATTGGATAAGCGAGCTAGCCGGTTTTTCTCAAACAATTGACTGTCAATATAGAGTGACAGGGCCTTTTGCATGATGAGGTTACTGTCGTAGTCTAGGATATTTTTGTAGGCCACAAATGCTTCTTTGATAGCATTTGGCAGAATGAGTGCCGTAATCCGCAGGGCTGGAAAGAGGCTGGTTGAGAAGGACTTGATATAAATGACGCGCTCCTCTGTATCTAGATAGTGGAAGGTCTGCCCCTTTTTAGAGTCCAAATCCCCCAGATAGTCGTCCTCTACGATATAGACACCGTACTTGGCAGCTAAGTCAAGAATAGCTCGTTTGTCCTGCTCTGAATAGGAATGCCCCAGAGGATAGTGAAAACGAGGAATGGTATAGAAAAACTTGATTTTTCCTGTCTTGAAATGGTCTTCCAGCTCCTCCAAGTCAATCCCATCAATGCCTCGTTCAATCGTTTGATAGTCCAATCCCTGAGCAATCAAGAGGCGATTCATCCGATGGTAGGTCGGCTGTTCCACCAAGATTTCCTTTGATAGGCTAGGAAAGGATATTTGAGAAAGGATAAACAAGGCTTGTTGGGTCCCAGAAGTCAATACCAGTTGGTCAGCCTTGCAGTAGAGGGCTTGGTCAAAGAGTAGTTTATGGATGGATTGTCTTAAGTCTTCTAATCCTTCTTGGTTATCATAGTAGTTGAAGAGGTAGTTTTCCCGGCCAATCAAGGTTTCATTGATACAGAGTCGGAAATCGTCATAGGCACTAGCATGTTCGTCAGTGACTTCGATTTCTAGATCCTGGTGTTGCCCTTGTTCTAGGACATAATAACCACTCTGGGGCTTGGCATAGAGGTATTGTTCGTGCCGTAATTCCAGCATGGCTCGTTGAATGGTGTCCTTGCTACAGTGAAAGTCAAGGCTCAGTTGACGGATAGAAGGCAGGCGACTACCCGTTGGAAAACGTCCAGACTCGATACCGTTTCAGATAGGAAATAACCTCTTGGTACTTGCTTAGTTTCTTCATTCCAAACCTCCCTTGATTTTGTTACATTGTACCCTTTTTTTTCCTTCTTGGCAATGTCTAGGGTGTTTCTCTCGTTCACATCTAGGGGCAAATGTGGTATACTTAGGAGTAAGATTTATAGAATAACAGACAAGAAAGTGAATGGATAAGAACGTGCAGGAACCAGTGAAATTATTTCAATACAATACCCTTGGAGCCTTGATGGCTGGCCTTTATGGTGGTACCATGACAGTGGGAGAATTGCTAGAGCATGGTGACCTTGGTTTAGGAACCTTGGATTCCATTGATGGAGAATTGATTGTCTTGGATGGCAAGGCCTATCAGGCCAAAGGCTCAGGAGAGCAACCAGAAATTGTAGAAGTATCACCAGATGCCCTTATTCCTTATGCAGCAGTAGTACCACATCAGGCAGAGGTCATTTTCCGCCAGCGCTTTGAGATGACGGACAAGGAATTGGAAGAGCGAATCGAGTCTTATTATGATGGGGAAAATCTTTTCCGCTCTATCAAGATTCGTGGGGAATTTTCGCATATGCATGTGCGCATGATTCCCAAGTCGACACCCGATACCAAGTTTGCTGAGGTTGCGACCCATCAGCCTGAATATAGTCGAGACAATGTTGCGGGGACCATCGTTGGTTTCTGGACGCCAGAAATTTTCCACGGGGTCAGTGTGGCAGGCTACCATCTCCACTTCATCTCAGATGATTTGACCTTCGGTGGACATGTCATGGACTTTGTCATCAAGGAAGGTATTATTGAGGTGGGAGCAGTTGACCAGTTGGACCAACGTTTCCCAGTACAAGACCGTCAATATTTGTTTGCTAAGTTCAATGTTGATGAGATGAAAAAAGATATTGAAAAGGCAGAATAGGAGAAGAAAATGACCATTCATATTATCATTACCACGGTGCTTTTGCTAGCTTTCTTGCTAGGAAGCATTTGGTATGCCAAAAAGAAATACCAGATCAATCTAGCTGTCTTGGGCTTGGGGGCTGTCGCCTTCTTTGTCTCTTCACAGATTTTAGAAAAACTGGTTCATATCTTGGTTTTGCACCCTCAAAAAGACGGCAGTATTGCCCTCTTGCAAGACCACCCGCTTGTCTATATCATCTATGGACTAGCCATGGCAGCCTTTTTTGAGGAAACAGCTCGACTTGTTTTCTTCAAATGGTTGGAGAAAAAGAGAAGCTTGGAAAAGGCAGATGCCTTGGGCTATGGACTGGGGCATGGTGGCCTGGAATTGATTTTCCTCGGTATCACCAGTTTGATCAATCTCTACATCGTGCTTTCAGCGGTTCAAACGCAGGATCCACAGGTTATGAAATTGCTGTCTGAAAATATGTTGAAAACCATTCAGTCGCTGTCTGTCTGGCAGATTTATTTGCTTGGATTTGAACGGATTTTGGCTCTAGGATTCCAATTACTCTTGACAGTTTGGGTTTACCAAGCTGTTCGCCAGAAGAAATGGACTTATCTACTAGCGGCCTATGGCCTACATGCCTTCTTTGACCTGGCTCCATCTCTAGTCCAAGTTGGCTGGTTGACCAATCCAGTCTTGGTGGAAGTTGTCCTAGCACTTGAGCTCGTTCTGGTTGCCTATGGGACAAAGGCAATCTTTTGCAAAAAATCATAAGAAAAAAGGGGGAGACCTCTTTTTCTTATGTAAAATCCAAACAAGGTCTTTTTATGGTCGTCAAATGTCTCTAAAAATGGTATAATGGGATGAATTTTGTAAAAGGAAGAGTGACATGTCTGTAAGAGAAAAAATGCTTGAAATCTTAGAAGGAATTGATATCCGTTTTAAGGAACCCTTGCATAGCTATAGTTATACAAAAGTAGGTGGAGAGGCTGATTATCTGGTCTTTCCACGAAATCGTTTTGAGTTGGCGCGAGTTGTGAAATTTGCCAATCAAGAAAATATCCCTTGGATGGTTCTTGGAAACGCCAGCAACATCATCGTTCGTGATGGAGGAATTCGTGGATTTGTCATCTTGTGTGACAAGCTCAATAACGTTTCAGTTGATGGATATACCATCGAAGCAGAAGCAGGAGCCAACTTGATTGAAACAACTCGCATTGCCCTTCGTCATAGTTTGACTGGTTTTGAGTTTGCTTGTGGCATTCCTGGGAGTGTCGGTGGTGCTGTCTTTATGAATGCGGGTGCCTATGGTGGCGAGATTGCCCACATCTTGCAGTCTTGTAAGGTCTTGACCAAGGATGGAGAAATCGGAACTCTGTCTGCCAAGGACTTGGCTTTTGGTTACCGCCATTCAGCTATTCAAGAGTCAGGTGCAGTTGTCTTGTCAGCTAAATTTGCCTTAGCTCCAGGAACCCATCAGGTTATCAAGCAAGAAATGGACCGCTTGACGCACCTACGTGAACTCAAGCAACCTTTGGAATACCCATCTTGTGGTTCAGTTTTTAAACGTCCAGTAGGGCATTTTGCAGGTCAATTAATTTCTGAGGCTGGCTTGAAAGGCTATCGTATCGGTGGCGTAGAAGTGTCAGAAAAGCACGCAGGGTTTATGATCAATGTCGCAGATGGAACGGCTAAAGATTACGAGGACTTGATTGAGTCTGTAATCGAAAAAGTCAAGGAGCACTCAGGTGTTACACTTGAGAGAGAAGTCCGTATCTTGGGTGAAAGCAAGTAGGATGCTGTAGTTGAAAAGCTGCTGCTATGTCATGGAAAGGGGGTGAAAGCCTATCGTTAGCGAGGATGTATGCAGGTGGTTTTACTCCCTGCAAGAGGTAGTGGCGGCCTGACAGAGCCCTGATCTGTTAATCTGTGAAAAAGAAGGAATTTATGCCAATTGAAAAAACCAATTATCGAATTCAAAAACGTCTCTAAAGTTTTTGAAGACAGCAGCACTAAGGTTCTCAAAGACATCAACTTTGAGTTGGAAGAAGGGAAATTTTACACCCTTCTAGGCGCATCTGGATCAGGGAAATCAACTATCCTGAACATCATTGCAGGTTTGCTAGATGCGACGACGGGAGATATTTTGCTGGATGGTGTCCGTATCAATGATATTCCAACCAACAAGCGAGATGTCCATACGGTCTTTCAATCCTATGCCTTGTTTCCACATATGAATGTGTTTGAAAATGTTGCCTTTCCGCTCCGCTTGCGCAAGATTGATAAGAAAGAAATCGAGCAGCGTGTAGCAGAAGTTCTCAAGATGGTTCAGTTGGAAGGTTATGAAAAACGTTCTATCCGTAAACTTTCTGGAGGACAACGCCAGCGTGTGGCCATTGCCCGTGCCATCATCAACCAACCTCGTGTGGTTTTGTTGGATGAACCCTTGTCAGCGCTGGACTTGAAATTGCGAACAGACATGCAGTACGAACTGCGTGAACTGCAACAACGATTGGGGATTACCTTTGTCTTTGTCACTCACGATCAGGAAGAAGCCCTTGCCATGAGTGACTGGATTTTCGTTATGAATGATGGCGAAATTGTCCAATCTGGAACACCTGTGGATATCTATGATGAGCCAATCAACCACTTTGTTGCCACCTTTATCGGTGAGTCAAATATCTTGCCAGGAACCATGATTGAGGACTACTTGGTTGAGTTTAACGGCAAACGCTTTGAAGCGGTTGATGGTGGGATGAAGCCAAATGAACCAGTCGAAGTCGTGATTCGTCCAGAGGACTTGCGCATTACCCTTCCTGAAGAAGGCAAGCTCCAAGTTAAGGTAGATACCCAGCTCTTCCGTGGGGTTCACTATGAAATTATCGCCTATGACGAACTTGGGAATGAATGGATGATCCACTCAACACGTAAGGCCATCGTGGGTGAGGAAATCGGTTTGGACTTTGAACCAGAAGACATCCACATCATGCGTCTCAACGAAACCGAAGAAGAGTTCGATGCTCGTATCGAGGAGTACGTAGAAATCGAAGAGCAAGAAGCAGGTCTGATCAATGCAATCGAGGAGGAAAGAGATGAAGAAAACAAGCTCTAAACTCTTTGTAGTGCCCTACATGCTTTGGATTGCCCTCTTTGTGTTGGCACCCTTGGTCTTGATTTTCGGTCAATCCTTTTTCAACATCGAAGGCCAGTTTAGTTTAGAAAACTATAAATCTTACTTTGCGTCACAAAACTTGACCTACCTCAAAATGAGCTTTAACTCTGTGCTTTATGCAGGATTGTGACCTTTGTGACCTGCTTATCAGCTATCCAACAGCCCTCTTTTTGACCCGTCTCAAGCACCGTCAACTCTGGCTCATGCTGATTATCCTGCCTACCTGGATCAATTTGCTCCTCAAGGCCTATGCCTTTATCGGAATTTTTGGTCAAAATGGCTCTATTAACCAATTTTTGGAATTTATCGGAATCGGTTCGCAACAGTTGCTCTTTACTGATTTCTCCTTTATTTTTGTCGCAAGCTACATCGAGCTTCCCTTTATGATTTTGCCGATTTTCAACGTTTTGGATGATATGGATAACAATCTTATCAATGCAAGTTATGACCTCGGTGCTACCAAGTGGGAGACCTTCCGTCATGTCATCTTCCCTCTATCGATGAATGGGGTGCGAAGTGGCGTTCAGTCGGTCTTTATTCCAAGCTTGAGTCTCTTCATGCTGACCCGTTTGATTGGTGGGAACCGAGTTATCACCTTGGGGACAGCCATTGAGCAGAACTTCCTGACCAATGACAACTACGGTATGGGTTCAACCATCGGTGTGATTCTCATTCTGACCATGTTCATCACCATGTGGGTGACCAAGGAAAGGAGAGAACGATGAAAAAATTTGCCAATCTATATCTGGGACTGGTCTTTCTTGTCCTCTACCTGCCAATATTTTACTTGATTGGCTATGCCTTTAATGCAGGAAACGACATGAATAGCTTTACAGGCTTTAGCCTGAGCCATTTTAAAACTATGTTTGGCGATGGTCGTCTCATGTTGATTGTGACTCAGACCTTTTTCTTGGCCTTTCTGTCAGCCTTGATAGCGACGATTATCGGGACTTTTGGAGCTATTTACATTTACCAGTCTCGTAAGAAATACCAAGAAGCCTTTCTTTCACTCAATAATATCCTCATGGTTGCGCCTGATGTCATGATTGGTGCCAGCTTCTTGATTCTCTTTACCCAACTCAAGTTTTCACTTGGCTTTTTGACTGTTCTATCTAGTCACGTGGCCTTCTCGATTCCTATCGTGGTCTTGATGGTCTTGCCACGTCTCAAGGAAATGAATGGCGATATGATTCATGCGGCCTATGACCTTGGTGCCAGTCAATTTCAGATGTTCAAGGAAATCATGCTTCCTTACCTGGCACCGTCTATCATTGCAGGTTATTTCATGGCCTTCACCTATTCGCTAGATGACTTTGCCGTGACCTTCTTTGTAACGGGAAATGGCTTTTCAACCTTGTCAGTCGAGATTTATTCTCGTGCTCGCAAGGGGATTTCGCTAGAAATCAATGCCCTGTCTGCCCTTGTCTTTCTCTTTAGTATTATCCTAGTGGTTGGATATTACTTTATCTCACGTGAGAAGGAGGAGCAAGCATGAAAAAACTCTATTCATTTTTAGCAGGAATTGCTGCGATTATCCTCGTCTTGTGGGGAATTGCGACGCATTTAGATAGTAAAATCAATAGCCGAGATAGTCAAAAACTGGTTATCTACAACTGGGGTGACTATATCGATCCAGAACTCTTGGAGCAATTCACAGAAGAGACAGGCATCCAAGTCCAGTATGAGACTTTTGACTCCAACGAAGCTATGTATACCAAGATCAAGCAGGGTGGAACGACCTACGATATTGCCATTCCTAGTGAATACATGATTAACAAGATGAAGGATGAAGACCTCTTGGTACCGCTTGACTATTCAAAACTTGAAGGTCTTGAAAATATCGGCCAGAGTTTCTCAACCAGTCCTTTGACCCAGGCAATAAATTCTCCATCCCTTACTTCTGGGGAACTCTGGGAATTGTCTACAATGAAACTATGGTAGATGAAGCGCCTGAGCATTGGGACGACCTCTGGAAGCCAGAGTATAAGAACTCTATCATGCTCTTTGATGGGGCGCGTGAGGTACTGGGACTAGGGCTCAATTCGCTAGGCTACAGCCTCAACTCCAAGGATCCCCAGCAGTTGGAAGAGACAGTGGACAAGCTTTACAAGCTCACTCCAAATATCAAGGCTATCGTTGCCGACGAGATGAAGGGCTACATGATTCAGAACAACGCTGCTATCGGCGTGACCTTCTCTGGTGAAGCCAGCCAAATGCTGGAGAAAAATGAAAATCTACGCTATGTGGTTCCGACTGAGGCCAGCAACCTTTGGTTTGACAATATGGTCATTCCCAAAACAGTCAAAAACCAAGATGCCGCCTATGCCTTTATCAACTTTATGTTGAAACCCGAAAATGCTCTCAAAAATGCGGAGTATGTCGGCTATTCAACACCAAACCTACCAGCTAAGGAATTGCTCCCAGAGGAGAAAAAAGAAGATAAGGCCTTCTATCCAGATGCTGAAACCATGAAACACCTAGAAGTTTATGAGAAATTTGACCATAAATGGACAGGAAAATATAGCGACCTCTTCCTACAGTTTAAAATGTATCGGAAGTAGCAGTTAACAGTCACGAAACGAATCAGTCAAGCTGGTTCGTTTTTTAAAAAATAAAAGGCAATTTTCGTAACGGTATCTTTTTCTATGATAGTTGCTTATTTTCTTTCTCAGTAGTATACTAAGTTTAACCTTACAGAAAGCGGTAACAAATAATGAAAATATCTACTTTTTTCAAAAAATTTTTTTGGCCAGCCCTTTTGACTGTTCAGCAAACTGTTATACTATTCTCTCTAAAGGATGGTTTGGATCGACAATACCTAACAACTGATTCCATACATTTGGTGATAGGGTTCTTTATATTTGTAAATATTTTCGAAGCTATCTTTAACAATTCAAAACTTTGGAATAAAAGTTGGGATAAAAAAAGAGTGATAGCAGTAAGAAAAAAGTATATTCTGAAAAAAAGTAATCTGAGATGTAGGGAAATGGGTCTGATTCAACGGAGTATCATTTCCAGTTGACGCAAGCTTAAAAAAACGTTATAATAAGAAAGTTGAGAATTGATTTTCAGTAGTCTTAGTCCAGAGAAATGGCGGTGCTGCGAGCCATCTAAGCTAGAGAAGTCATGCTACTCAATTTAACAATTGCATAAGAATAAGAGAATGACAAGTTCATTGAATGAAGGTGGTACCGCGGTTTTTTTCGCCCTTCGTGATATGAGCTTGTCTTTTGATGTTTTTGGAGGTGTTGATGAAAAACATTTCTTGTCAAACAAAAAGTTTCGTCTTGGAGGCGAACGCTTCGCTATCAAGGATGACAGGGGAGAAATCGCCTATCAGGTGGAGGGATCATTTTTTAAGATTCCTAAAACTTTTACTATTTATGACGCTAATGGTGAACAGGTCAGTCAGATCAGTAAAGAAATCTTGACCTTGCTTCCTCGTTTTGAGATTCAGCTTCGGGATGGCTCGACTTTTGTCATTCGCAAGAAGTTGACCTTCTGGCGAGATAAGTATGAGTTTGATAATCTGGGTCTTCGTATAGAGGGCAATATCTGGGATTTGAATTTCAAATTGCTGGATGATCGCGATCAGCTGATTGCGGAAATTAAGAAGGAACTCTTCCATCTGACCTCTACCTATACCGTAACGGTTCTTGAGGACGCTTATGCAGACCTAGTCATTTCCCTCTGTGTCGCGATTGACTATGTGGAAATGCTGGAAAGCCAATCACATTAAACAAGTAAATAAGGAGACAATATGAAACAACTATCTAGTGCACAAGTACGCCAAATGTGGCTTGATTTCTGGGCAACCAAAGGTCACTCTGTAGAACCATCAGTAAGTTTGGTTCCTGTAAATGACCCAACACTTTTGTGGATTAACTCTGGGGTAGCGACGTTAAAGAAATACTTTGACGGAACCATCATTCCTGAAAATCCACGTATTACCAATGCCCAAAAGGCTATCCGTACCAACGATATTGAAAACGTAGGGAAGACTGCACGTCACCATACCATGTTTGAAATGTTGGGGAACTTCTCTATCGGGGATTACTTCCGTGACGAAGCCATCACTTGGGCTTATGAGCTTTTGACCAGCCCAGAATGGTTTGACTTCCCAGCTGAAAAACTTTACATGACTTACTATCCAGATGATAAAGATTCTTACAACCGCTGGATTGAAGTGGGAGTGGATCCAAGTCACTTGATTCCAATCGAGGACAACTTCTGGGAAATCGGTGCGGGACCTTCTGGACCAGACACAGAAATCTTCTTTGACCGTGGAGAAGCTTTTGACCCAGAAAATATCGGTCTTCGCCTGCTTGCAGAAGATATCGAAAACGACCGTTATATCGAAATCTGGAACATCGTTTTGTCACAATTTAATGCAGATCCTGCTGTTCCTCGTAGCGAATACAAGGAATTGCCACACAAGAACATTGATACGGGCGCTGGTTTGGAGCGTTTGGTAGCGGTTATCCAAGGTGCTAAGACTAACTTTGAAACAGACCTCTTCATGCCAATCATTCGTGAAGTGGAGAAATTGTCTGGTAAGGTCTATGACCAGGATGGCGACAACATGAGCTTTAAGGTTATCGCTGACCACATCCGTTCTCTTTCATTTGCCATCGGTGATGGTGCTCTTCCAGGAAATGAAGGTCGTGGTTATGTCCTTCGTCGTCTCCTCCGTCGTGCTTCTATGCATGGTCAAAAATTGGGGATCAATGAGCCTTTCCTTTACAAACTCGTTCCAACCGTTGGAAAAATCATGGAAAGCTACTACCCAGAAGTGCTTGAAAAACGTGACTTTATTGAGAAAATCGTTAAGAGCGAGGAAGAATCATTTGCTCGTACCCTTCACTCAGGTCAACACTTTGCCCAAAGCATTGTAGCTGACTTGAAAGAAAAAGGTCAATCTGTCATTGCTGGATCAGATGTATTCAAACTTTATGATACTTATGGATTCCCAGTTGAATTGACTGAAGAAATCGCTGAAGAAGCTGGTATGACTGTGGACCGTGAAGGATTTTGAAGCAGCCATGAAAGAACAGCAAGAACGTGCGCGTGCATCAGCTGTCAAGGGTGGCTCAATGGGTATGCAAAATGAAACCCTTCAAAACATCACTGTAGAAAGTGTCTTCAACTACAATGCTAGCCAATTGTCTTCTAAATTGGTGGCTATCGTGGCTGACAATGCAGAAGTAGAAGCTGTGTCAGAAGGAACTGCCTCTCTTATCTTTGCGGAAACGCCATTCTACGCTGAAATGGGTGGACAGGTAGCTGACCACGGACAAATCTTGGATGAGTCAGGTAAGGTCGTAGCTACTGTGACAAATGTTCAAAAAGCTCCAAACGGACAAGCTCTTCATACAGTTGAAGTTCTTGCACCACTTGCTTTGAACCAAGAATATACCTTGGCAATTGATACAAATCGTCGTCACCGTGTTATGAAAAACCACACTGCGACTCACTTGCTTCACGCTGCCCTTCATAATATCCTTGGAAACCACGCAACACAAGCAGGATCTCTTAACGAAGTTGAATTCCTTCGCTTTGACTTTACCCACTTCCAAGCAGTAACTGCAGAAGAATTGCGTGCTATTGAACAGCAAGTCAACGAGAAAATTTGGGAAGCTCTTGAAGTGAAGACAGTTGAAACAGATATTGACACTGCCAAAGAAATGGGAGCTATGGCTCTCTTTGGTGAGAAATACGGTAAGGAAGTCCGTGTTGTTACTATCGGTGACTACTCTATCGAGCTTTGTGGTGGTACCCACGTTGGTAACACTTCTGAGATTGGACTCTTCAAGATTGTCAAAGAAGAAGGTATCGGATCAGGAACCCGCCGTATCTTGGCTGTAACTGGTAAGGAAGCCTTTGAAGCCTACCGTGAACAAGAAGACGCTCTTAAAGCTGTCGCAGCAACCTTGAAAGCACCTCAAGTCAAGGAAGTGCCTCATAAAGTAGAAGGACTTCAAGAACAACTTCGTCAACTTCAAAAAGAAAATGCTGAGTTGAAAGAAAAAGCCGCAGCAGCTGCCGCAGGCGATATCTTCAAGGATGTGAAGGAAGTCAATGGTCACCGTTACATTGCTAGTCAAGTGTCTGTATCAGACGCTGGTGCCCTTCGTACTTTTGCAGATAACTGGAAACAAAAAGACTACTCTGATCTTCTTGTCCTAGTTGCCGCTATCGGTGACAAAGTCAATGTCCTTGTAGCAAGCAAGACAAAAGACCTTCATGCAGGAAACCTTGTTAAAGAATTGGCACCAATCGTCGATGGACGTGGTGGTGGTAAACCAGACATGGCCATGGCAGGAGGAAGCAACCAAGCTAAAATCCAAGAATTGTTGGATTCAGTAGCAGGTAAATTGTAATTAAGTAAAGATCTATCCATTTGGGTAGGTCTTTTTTGTGAATAGAAAAAAGCCAAATCTGATTGGATCTGGCTTGATTATCATTTGCTATTATACTCAATGAAAATCAAAGAGCAAACTAGGAAACTTGTCGTAGGCTGTACTTGAGTACGGAAAGGCTACGTTGACGCGGTTTGAAGAGATTTCCGAAGAGTATCAGATTGTATTGGCTGCCCAGACACTTACGGATCTAGCTGAGACTGGGAATTGTCCATAACCTTCCTCATCGATTGTAACTTGATCTTGGTGGTTTCCAAGTAAGTCTATGAAAGTTTGGTTAGTCCATTCTTGGCCGACAAACATTGACTTGCTGTTTTCTTGGTCATTTGAGATAAGGACTGCGATTGGGGATTGATTTTCAGCACCTGAACGTACCCAACCGATACAGTTAGCATCATCAAAGTAGTCTGTTTGCTCTCCATAGGCCAAATCTTTTCGGATGGTTAGGAGGCGGTCAAGGACTTCTTTGAAATCTTCTTGAGCATATTGCCCTGAAATCCCATAGTAGTCGCCGTAAAAGACACATGGAAGGCCATTTTGGCGTAACAGAATGAGGGCATAGGCTGCTGGTTTGAACCATTCTTCAACAGTAGACTCAAGAGCCTGACCTCGTTGGGTATCGTGGTTGTCGACAAAAGTCACAGCCTTGTCAGGTTTGAGTTCAACCAAGCTATCTGTGAAAATGCCACGAAGGTCATAGTTGGAACCTGCTCGGCTAGCATCAAAGAGATTCTGGTGGAGACGAACATCGACAAGGTCAAAGCGTTCTTCCGTTTTTTCAAGATAGTCAAGATTGGCTTCCTTGTCTGGATTCCAAAATTCACCAAAAACATAGAAATCCTCACCGTATTTTTCCTTCATATCACGGATGAAATTACGCATGAAGAAAGAGTCGATGTGTTTGACGGCATCCAAGCGGAAACCAGCTACACCAGTCGTTTCCATGAACCAGTCAGCCCAGTCATAGATGTTTTGGAAGACTTCAGGATGTTTAAAGTCTAGGTCGGCATACATGAGATAGTCGTAGTTACCGTTTTCGTTATCGACCAATTCCTCATTTGCCCAGCCCTTATTATCCCCTTGGATGAGATAAATCCCAGACTTACGGCGTTTGGCATCGTAGTCTGTACCTGTGAAGTGGTACCAGTGCCAGTGGAAGTCATTATAGGTATCTTGGCGACCATCGAAGGTAAAGCTAGTCCAGCCATTGATGGTGAAAGGGTTCTCCGAGTTCAACTGTACGGTCTACAGGATCCACTTCGATAACCTGAAAAGGCTTCCCATGTGATCGGCTGCAGCCTTGTGATTGAGCACCACATCGGCCATATGGTTGAATTCCCTGTGCTTTTAGGGCTTGAATGGCTTGAAGATAGTCTTCTTTGAAACCATACTTGGTGCGGACAGTACCTTTTTGGTTAAACTCTCCAAGGTCAAATAAGTCATAGACCCCATAACCTACATCTTTTTCATTGGTAGCCTTGAAAGCTGGTGGCATCCAGACGTGGCTGATACCGAGATCAGCTAGGTGTGGAGCATCTTCAGCCAGACGCGTCCAGTGCTGACCATCGTGGGGCAGATACCATTCAAAGTATTGCATGAGTGTTTGATTTTGCATGATGTTTCCTCTTACTTGTCAATCTTGTTCTTTATTCTATCATAAAGTATTGGTTAGCGCCAACGTTTGCATAAAATAGAAGGAAACTATTTTAACTACTTAAATAAAGTATTGATTTTTTTGTATCAAAGTGCTAGTATAATAGTATGTAATATAGATAAAGATAGGAGTCATCCCATGATTGAATTTCAAAATGTTAGTAAGTTGTATGGTGATAAAGAGGCCTTGAGCAATCTCAATTTGCAGATTGAAAATGGGGAGATTATGGGCTTGATTGGCCATAATGGTGCTGGAAAATCGACTACCATAAAATCCCTAGTCAGTATCATTTCACCCAGCAGTGGTCGTATTTTGGTAGATGGTCAGGATTTATCGGAAAATCGCTTGGCGATCAAACGAAAGATTGGCTACGTAGCAGACTCGCCTGACTTATTTTTACGCTTAACGGCCAATGAATTTTGGGAATTGATTGCCTCATCCTACGATCTGACTAGCTCTGACTTGGAGGCTAGTCTAGCTAGGCTATTGAACGTTTTTGATTTTGCTGAAAACCGCTATCAGGTTATTGAAACTCTTTCTCACGGAATGCGTCAGAAAGTCTTTGTCATTGGGGCACTCTTGTCTGATCCTGATATTTGGGTCTTGGACGAACCCTTGACTGGTTTGGATCCCCAGGCTGCCTTTGATTTGAAGCAGATGATGAAGGAACATGCACAAAAAGGCAAGACGGTCTTGTTTTCAACTCATGTCCTAGAGGTGGCCGAGCAAGTCTGTGATCGGATTGCCATTTTGAAAAAGGGGCATTTGATTTATTGTGGTAGTGTAGAGGACTTGAGAAAAGACCACCCAGACCAGTCTTTGGAAAGTATCTACCTTAGACTTGCTGGAAGAAAAGAGGAGGTTTCAGATGCGTCTCAAGGTCATTAAAAAATTAGTGGATATCAATATCCTCTATTCATCTCAAGAGGCTAATCTGGCTAACCTACGAAAGAAGCAAGCTAAAAATCCTGGGAAAAAGTAAATGTTTCCGCTAGAGTCCTCAGTTCCTACATTTTTTCTAGTCTCTTGATGCTTTTCATGTTTATAAATATAGCGTTTCGTTTTCCTTTTGAGGAAATGCCAAGTTTTTTTAGTAGCATGGTTGCTATTTTACTGGTGCTTGCCTTTTCAACTTCTTTCACTGCATTTTACAATGTCTTTTATGAGAGTAAGGACTTGGCATCGTATAGGCCCTATGCCTTTAAAGAATCAGAGATTATAATTGCTAAAGGACTGTCTGTTCTCTTGCCAGCTCTAGCTGGAATTGTACCAATCCTAGCTTATTTTCTAGTCCTCTATATTAGGCTAGCTCCTTCTCTTTGGCTGGGCTTGCCTTTGATGCTGCTGTCCTTGGCCTTATTATTTGTCTCTGTTACTTTAGTGATGGTAGTGGCAGTACATTTCTTGGCTCAGACTACGGTCTTCAGAAAGTATCAGTCTATTTTTTCGAATGTGATGATTGGGATAGGGGTTCTCATACCTTTAATATTTGTCCTCTTTCTACAGTCGACTTTTGGAAGTATTGTTGACAAAGTTAGAGACATTCCATTTCTCCTTTATCCTCTTCATATCTTTTACAAAATAGCAGTGGAGCCTTTTTCGACAGAAGCCATACTGGGTCTGTTAGCTTGGATAACTCTAACTGTTTTCTTGCTTTACCTGACCAAAAAGAAGGTTTTTCCTCATTTTTATGACGTGATTCTGCTTAACAGTGAGGAGAAGGTCAAGAAAGAACGTCGCAATAAGGAGAGAATTTCAACTACTAATAAAAAGGGCTTTTTCCGTATGGTTTTACGCTACCATCTCACCCTCTTGGGACAGGGAACTGGCGTGGTTACAGTGCTTTTTACAAGTGCTTTCCTTCCTTATCTCATGATGATTGGTCTGATTTCCAAAATCCGAGATTCTCAGATAGTTCCAGACATTCATCCTCCATACTGGTTACCCTTGTTTTTTATAGCTCTCTTTATAGCAGTTGTCAATAACAATATCACCAGCCTGCATTCAATTGCCTTGTCCTTGGAGAGGGAAAATGTTGATTTTCTTAAGAGTTTACCCTTTGACTTTGCTCGTTATGTGAAAGTGAAATTTTGGATTATATTTGTTGTCCAGTCTTTTTTACCAGTTCTGACTTTACTTGGCCTTTCTCTATATCTAGGCTTGCCCATCCTTTCGATGATTTACCTTCTTGTAGTCTGGATCCTTGCCAGTGTCATCCTTTCTTGCCACCATTACCTTAAGGACGTGAAAAATTTGTCAACCAATTGGAGTAACATTACGGACCTGGTGAACCGTTCAAATCGTATAGTAGCAATAGTTTTACTCTTAATTTATAGTGTTATCTTAATGATTTTAGTCATAGCAAGTTTGTTCTTGGTTCGGTCTCTCGCCCCTGTCCTTGCCATCAGCTTGGGAGTAGGAGTTCTTATCATCTTGCTTGCTCTTGCTATTTTTGGCTATCATTACTACCTGTCACGCATATTGGCAGAAATAGAAAAAAGATGAGCTAGTTGGTCGCTTGCTTGATAAATTTTATAAAAAGAAATGCTCCTCCACGATGGAAGAGCATTTTTTTATTGTGATTTTGATTCGGTTTCGCCAGATTCGGGATGGAGTTCTTGGTAACTTGGTGCCTTGAAAAGGTCAGCACTGGTTTTACCTTTTCGTTGGCTAAAGAGACTGGTTGATTGACTACCTTTTTCCTGCTCAATCTTTTGCAGAATTGGTAAAGAATTGAGGTAAGAAATACTTTCTGTATCAACTTTTCCAAGATGATCTGCTTGGTAGAAACGTATCAAATCGCCAGTTTGAATCTGATCGCTGATTTTTAGCTGTTGACTAGCTGCTTGACGAACAATTTCTAGTTCAGTCTGAGCTTGTTCATCAAGATTGCTGATTTCAAGACCGCTCTCAGTATAGTAGGTTCGTCCGTCGTAGTTGGTATATTTTGGTGTGACGAAGGAATTGGCAGTTCGAAAGGCAACGATTTCTTGGTGGTCTGGTGATAGGAGGTCTTGGCCGACTTGAAGGAAGGAATTGGACTCAATACCAAGGAGGTGTTCGAGAGTCGGTAAGATATCGATTTGCCCACCGTAGGTATTGATGATTTGCCCCTTTTCATAGCCAGGCATGACCACCATAAAAGGCACCCGTTGCAACATGGCATTGTCGTAATTCGACCAGTTCTCAGAAGTCTTGCCAATCAAGGGTGCCAGCTCAGGATTGCGGGAGTTAGAAATTCCATAATGGTCTCCGTAGATGACGATGATGGATTTTTCATAGAGGTCACTTTCTTTGAGATAGTCAAAGAAGGCCTTGATAGCACTGTCCAGATAGTTGGCTGTTTGGAAATAGCCATTGATCGTTTCATCTTTGGTTTTGGCCAAGGGGAAACCAAGCTCATCGCCAGTCAGATTGCTAGCATAAGGATAGTGATTGGACACCGTGATATACTTAGCATAAAAAGGTTGCTGTAAATGCTCCAGATACTGAATAGAATCTTTCATCATGATTTATCATTTAAACCATATTGGAAAGAATTGCTACTGTCTTGCTTAGTAAAATAGGAAGCATCAAAGAAGTATTGGTAACCCCATTGTTTGTAGGTCGTATTTCGGTTCCAGAAGGTCCCGATATTACCGTGAAAGACGGCACTCGATTGATAGCCGTTTTTTGATAGGATAAAAGGAGCAGCCTGCTGGGTATTGGTACCACCGTAATTGACCATGAAAGAACCTTGGTCAAGTCCAAACAAACCAGTCTCCAGCATGGTTTCCGCATCTGAGGTCTTACCAGCCTTGACTTGGTTAAAGATATTCGAAAAGGCTAGGGTTGATTGCGAATGGTAGAGGGAGTTGAGGAAGGGAGTGACTTCATGCTCAGTTCCATCTAGGTTGAGTTTATAGTCCAGTAGGAACTGCTGAAAACTCTCCAAGTGGAGATAAATCACATTTTTCCCTTTGGCTAAGCCGAAATAGTCTGGATTGGGTTTAGCAGAATGTTCTTGAATATAATCTGTAATAGGTTGAAGATCAGTCTCAGAGGCCTTGGCACGTTCTTTGTTTGCACTGTAGGATTGGTTGGCACTATAGCCTAAAAAGGCTGGCAAACTGAGGGCGCGAACAACATAATAATTCGAAAATCCTCGCGATAGGAGATCGGGACGCTCAATTTCAGCCAAGAAAAGATTAGCAGAAAAGAGCAAGGCTGAGAGTGCAGTGATAGCAACACTGGAGCGGAATTTGAAAGGTCTCCTGTCCAGCTTGATGAGTTTTTTATAGAAAAGGAAAGCCAGCAATGGGAAATCCATAAAATAGATGAAATCCCAAGGACGCAGTAACTCTAATTCCGCAGTGCCGACAGACACCTTGCTGACCACCTTCATGGTATTAGCCGTGATAAAGTCGCTAAATTCTCGATAGTAAAAGACATTGGAATAAAGCCAAATGAATAAAAGGCTATAAATAGCTATACTCAGGCCATAAAAGATCTTGGTTGACCGAGCATAGAGGGCTAGAGCCAGCAGGAGGAGTCCCAAAGGAAGAGGATTGAAAAAGGCGATAAAGGCAAGGTAATTTCCCTGCAACTTGCCCAACTTGAATATCTAAATTAAAGTCAACGGTATAGGCTAATAAGGTTTTGAGCCAATAGAGGATTAAAAGGGTTAGGACAAAACCCAGTCTGGTACCGATGGCTTTTTGGATTTTGTTAAAATTGCTTTTCACACATTTACTTCCTAATTTTTTATTAGTATTAGTATACCATTTTTTAAAAGAAGAGTAAAAAAGCAAGGGTAGTTTCTTTTTTGAGAATTGGCTAAAAGTTTGATATAATGGTAGTTATGAATAGAATAAGAGTTAGTAAAAGGGTTGAAAAGAAGCTCGCCAAAGGTCTGGTTTTACTAGAAGCCAGTGATCTTGAGAATGTCAATCTTAAGGATCAGGAAGTAGAAGTGCAGAGTCAAGAAGGAAACTTTCTTGGGACTGCCTACCTTTCCCAGCAAAACAAGGGCTTGGGCTGGTTTGTTAGTAAGGACAAGGTGACCTTCAATCAAGCTTTCTTTGAAATGCTGTTTAGACAAGCTAAAGAAAAGAGAAGCGCCTACTATCAAGATGATTTGACAACTGCCTTTCGTCTCTTCAACCAAGAGGGAGATGGCTTTGGCGGTCTGACAGTGGACCTTTATGGCGACTATGCTGTCTTTTCTTGGTATAACTCTTATGTTTATCAGATTCGCAAGGTTATCTCAGAAGCTTTTAGACAGGTTTTTCCTGAGGTCTTAGGGACATATGAGAAGATACGCTTTAAGGGGTTGGACTACGAATCAGCCCATGTTTATGGTCAAGAAGCACCTGACTTTTTCACTGTTTTGGAAAATGGTGTCTTGTATCAAGTCTTTATGAATGATGGCTTGATGACAGGAATTTTCCTAGACCAGCATGAAGTCCGCGGTAGTTTAGTGGATGGATTGGCTATGGGTAAATCCTTGCTCAATATGTTTCCTACACAGCAGCCTTTTCAGTAGCTGCGGCCATGGGAGGAGCTAGCCAGACAACTTCTGTTGACCTAGCCAAACGTTCACGAGAATTGTCTCAAGCGCATTTTCAGGCAAATGGAATCAGCACAGGCGACCATCGTTTTATAGTCATGGATGTCTTTGAATATTTCAAGTATGCCAAGCGAAAAGGCTTGACCTACGATGTGATTGTACTAGATCCTCCTAGCTTTGCTCGGAACAAAAAACAGACCTTCTCTGTGGCCAAGGATTATCACAAGTTGATATCCCAGAGTCTTGAGATTTTAAATCCGGGAGGGATTATCATTGCCAGTACCAATGCTGCCAATGTTTCCCGTCAGAAATTTACAGAACAAATTGATAAAGGCTTTGCAGGAAGAAGTTACCAAATTTTAAACAAATACGGTCTTCCAGCAGATTTTGCCTATAATAAAAAAGATGAAAGTAGTAATTACCTCAAGGTGATTAGTATGAAGGTTAGTAAATGAAATTAATCGTTTCAGTAATGCCAAGAAGTTTAGAGGAGGCCCAGGCTCTGGACGCCACGAGGTACCTGGATGCCGACATCATTGAATGGCGTGCCGACTATCTGCCTAAAGAAGCGATTTTGCAGGTAGCTCCAGCTATTTTTGAAAAATTTGCAGGTCGTGAGTTGGTTTTCACGCTACGAACTCGCTCTGAGGGGGGAGAAATCGACCTTTCTCCAGAAGAATATATCCATCTAATCAAGGAAGTGGCGCAACTCTATCAACCAGACTATATTGATTTTGAGTACTATAGCTACAAGGATGTTTTTGAGGAAATGCTGGACTTCCCAAATCTTGTTTTGAGTTACCATAATTTCCAAGAAACACCTGAAAATATGATGGAAATCTTGTCAGAGTTGACGAGCCTAAATCCAAAACTGGTTAAGGTTGCGGCTATGGCTCACACGGAGCAGGATGTCTTAGACTTGATGAACTATACACGAGGCTTTAAAACCCTCAATCCTGAACAGGAATATGTGACCATTTCTATGGGCAAGGTGGGCAAGGTCTCTCGTATCACTGCGGATGTGACTGGTTCGAGTTGGTCTTTTGCCAGTCTAGATGAGGCTAGTGCCCCTGGTCAGATTTCTCTAGCTAGCATGAAAAAAATCAGGGAGATTTTAGATGAAGCTTGATGGCTATACACGTTTAGCTGCAGTTGTTGCCAATCCTATTAAGCATTCTATTTCTCCCTCATCCACAATAGAGCCTTTGAGGCGACAGCTACCAACGGTGCTTATGTAGCTTGGGAGATTGAAGCGAGTGACTTGGCAGAAACAGTGGCCAATATTCGTCGCTACCAGATGTTTGGCATCAACCTGTCCATGCCCTATAAGGAGCAGGTGATTCCTTATTTGGATGAGCTGAGTGACGAATCGCGTTTGATTGGTGCGGTTAATACGGTTGTCAATGAGAATGGCAATTTAATTGGATATAATACAGATGGCAAGGGATTTTTTAAGAGCTTGCCTTCTTTTACAATTACAGGTAAGAAGATGACCCTGCTGGGTGCAGGTGGTGCGGCCAAGTCCATTTTGGCACAAGCTATTTTGGACGGCGTCAGTCAGATTTCGGTCTTTGTTCGTTCCGTTTCTATGGAAAAAACAAGACCTTATCTAGACAAGTTACAGGAGCAAACAGGCTTTAAAGTGGACTTGTATGCTTTAGAAGATGTTTCTGAACTGCAAGCAAGGATTGCTGAGTCGGATTTACTGGTCAATGCGACAAGTGTAGGGATGGATGGTCAATCCTCTCCAGTTCCTGAAAACATTGTCCTACCAGAAACTCTTTTAGTAGCAGATATCATTTACCAACCCTTTGAAACGCCGTTTTTGAAATGGGCTAGGAGGAAGGGCAATCCAGCGGTCAATGGTCTGGGAATGTTGCTCTATCAAGCTGCAGAAGCTTTTCAACTGTGGACAGGCAAGGAAATGCCGACGGAAGAGATTTGGCAGTCCTTAACAGAAAAATACCAATAAAGAAAAGGAGACTCTCCTATGAAAATCAGAATCGATATTCCTCATCATCCTTATGATATTCAGATTGAAAAAGGCTGTCTGGCTCAGGCTGGTCAGTGGTTGCGAGAACTCTGGCAACCACAAAAGGTAGTCATTGTGACAGATAACCATGTAGCTTCTCTTTATGCAGAGAAGGTCAAGCTCAGCCTAGAAGATGCTGGTTTTCAGGTAGCAGTTTTTGACTTTTTAGAAGGCGAAGAAAGAAAGAATTTAACCACTGTCCAGAAAGTCTATGAATTTTTAGTCAAGCAAGGTCTGACTCGTAGCGATGGAATCGTGGCTCTCGGAGGTGGTGTCGTTGGAGACCTGGCTGGTTTCGTAGCCTCTACCTATATGCGGGGTATTCACTTTGTTCAGATTCCGACTAGTTTGACAGCCCAGGTGGATTCTTCTATCGGTGGAAAGACGGGTGTTAACACTCCATTTGCTAAGAATATGGTGGGGACCTTTGCCCAACCAGACGGGGTTCTGATTGATCCGCTTGTCCTTGAAACGCTCGGAAAGAGAGAGTTGATTGAAGGAATGGGTGAGGTCATCAAGTATGGCTTGATTGAGGATCCAGAACTATGGACTCTATTGACGGAGCTGGATGGTTCTGTTTCGGGCATTTTGGAACATGCAGAGACCTTGATTGAGCATTCTTGCCAGGTCAAGCGCAAGATGGTGGTTGAGGATGAGTTGGACAATGGTGTTCGTCTTTACCTCAATTTTGGCCATACTATTGGCCATGCTATTGAAGCAACGGCCGGTTATGGCAAGGTCATGCATGGAGAAGCTGTTGCCATGGGAATGGTACAGATTTCCAAGGTTGCTGAGGAAAAAGGCCTCATGCCAGCTGGCATAACTCAGTCCATTACAGATATGTGTCAGAAATTTGGCTTGCCTGTTGATTATGAAAACTGGGATGTTGACAAGCTTATCAGGCTTTGACTCATGACAAGAAAGCGCGTGGCAATACCTTGAAATTGGTCTTGGTACCAGAGCTCGGTTCAGCGACTATTCACCCAGTTTCTCTGGAAGAGATGAAAGACTACTTGGTAAAATAAGGAGAGTGTATGAGATATTTAACTGCAGGAGAATCACACGGCCCCCGTCTGACGGCTATCATTGAAGGAATTCCAGCTGGACTCCCTTTGACAGCAGAGGACATCAATGAGGATTTGAAACGTCGTCAGGGTGGATATGGCCGCGGTGGTCGTATGAAGATTGAGAGTGACCAGGTTGTCTTTACTTCGGGTGTTCGCCATGGGAAGACGACAGGGGCTCCTATTACCATGGATGTCATCAATAAGGACCACCAAAAATGGCTGGACATCATGTCTGCGGAGGACATTGAAGACCACCTTAAAAGCAAACGAAAAATCACCCATCCTCGTCCAGGTCATGCCGATTTAGTTGGGGGGATCAAGTACCGTTTTGATGATTTGCGAAATTCTTTAGAACGTTCATCAGCTCGTGAAACCACCATGCGGGTGGCAGTTGGGGCAGTAGCCAAACGCCTCTTGGCTGAGCTGGGTATGGAGATTGCCAACCATGTCGTGGTCTTTGGTGGTAAGGAAATCGATGTTCCTGAAAATCTAACAGTCGCTGAGATTAAGGAAAGAGCTGCCCAGTCAGAAGTTTCTATTGTCAACCAAGAAAGGGAACAGGAAATCAAGGATTATATTGATCAAATTAAACGTGACGGTGATACCATCGGTGGAGTTGTCGAGACAGTCGTCGGAGGTGTTCCAGTCGGCCTAGGTTCCTATGTTCAATGGGACAGAAAATTGGATGCAAGATTGGCCCAAGCTGTTGTCTCTATCAATGCCTTTAAAGGGGTTGAATTTGGCCTTGGATTTGAAGCTGGTTACCGCAAAGGTAGCCAAGTTATGGATGAAATTCTCTGGTCTAAAGAAGACGGCTATACTCGCCGCACCAATAATCTAGGTGGTTTTGAAGGTGGTATGACTAATGGGCAACCGATTGTTGTTCGTGGCGTCATGAAACCCATTCCTACTCTTTATAAGCCTCTTATGAGTGTGGATATCGAAACCCATGAGCCTTACAAGGCAACTGTGGAAAGAAGTGATCCGACCGCTCTTCCAGCTGCAGGTGTAGTTATGGAAGCTGTTGTGGCAACGGTTTTGGCGCAAGAAATCCTTGAAAAATTCTCATCAGATAATCTTGAGGAACTAAAAGAAGCGGTAGCCCAACACCGAGACTATACAAAGAACTATTAAGGAGTTCCTATGGCAAAAACAATCTATATCGCAGGTCTTGGTTTGATTGGTGCCTCTATGGCACTCGGTATCAAACGCGATCATCCAGATTATGAAATTTTAGGTTATAATCGCAGTCAAGCTTCGAGAGATATTGCCTTGAAAGAAGGCATGATTGACCGTGCAACGGATGATTTTGCCAGTTTTGCTCCTTTGGCAGATATCATCATTCTCAGCTTGCCAATCAAACAAACTATTGCTTTCATTAAGGAGTTGGCTAACTTGGATTTGAAAGAAGGCGTCATTATTTCAGATGCTGGTTCGACTAAGTCAGCTATTGTAGATGCAGCGGAGCAGTATTTAGCTGGCAAGCCTGTTCGTTTTGTCGGGGCCCATCCCATGGCTGGTAGTCACAAGACAGGGGCTGCTTCTGCGGATGTTAATCTCTTTGAAAATGCCTATTATATCTTTACACCTTCGAGTCTGACAGGTCAGGACACGCTTGAGGAAATGAGGGACTTGCTTTCAGGTCTTCATGCTCGTTTTATCGAAATTGATGCCAAGGAGCATGATCGTGTCACTTCTCAGATTAGCCATTTTCCTCATATTCTGGCTTCTAGTCTCATGGAACAGACCGCGGTCTATGCTCAAGAACATGAGATGGCAAGGCGTTTTGCTGCCGGTGGTTTTCGAGATATGACCCGAATTGCGGAAAGCGAACCAGGTATGTGGACTTCCATTCTCTTGTCCAATCGTGAAACTATTTTGGATCGAATTGAGGATTTCAAGGAGCGTTTGGAAGCGATTGGTCAGGCCATCAGCAAGGGAGATGAGGAGCAAATCTGGAACTTTTTCAATCAAGCGCGTGCACAACGTCAGGCCATGGAAATTCATAAACGTGGCGGTGTGGATAGCTCTTATGACCTTTATGTCGATGTTCCCGATGAAGAAGATGTCATCTTGAGGATTTTGGAATTGCTACGAGGAACTTCCTTGGTCAATATTCATATCAACGAGGAAAACCGTGAGGATATTCACGGGATTCTACAAATTTCATTTAAAAATGCTCAAGACTTGGAACGAGCCGAGCATCTAATAACAGAAAACACCGACTATACAGTCGTCATCAAATAAGGAGAAAAATATGTCAAAAATAAATAAATCAATATTTGGTATTATCTTTATTTCTTTTATCCTACTTAGTGCTTGTGCTGTTAAAAAAGATGTGAAAACTAATTCAGAAGCAAGTGTCGAGACAAAAAATGAACTATCCAAGAAAGAAACAAGTTCAGAGAAAACTAATTCAAAGTATGTAGACGATAGGATTATTAATGATTTTTATTAATAGCTATAATCAAAAATTCTAATAGCCCATTAGAAAATATCAAAAAAAGGAAATATAAAAATAAAAATATTTCGCATCAAGTTACGGATACTACTTGGAACTTTTTACATGCAAATGATACTGATAAAAATCAATGTAACAATAAATCAGACAAATGAAAAATAGTGAATCTGGTGTTGCAGGAATGAAAGAAGTATTTCATGATATTGTTAGAGCAATTGAATCGTCTTTATCTGATGATGAGATAAATAACTATTTTTGATAATCTTATGTCAAATGAAATAAAAAAACAGGTTCTAATTTAGGAACTTTGAAAATAGAGTATATACCAGATAAGGAATTAAGCAATGGACATTCAAGAGGTCATATAAAAGTGATTGCACAATAATAATGACCACAGAATGACTAGTAATTTTAAAAGAAATAAATAAGGAGAAAATCATGTCAAATATTTACGATAGTGCAAACGAACTCAGTCGCGGTTTACGCGAATTACCAGAATACAAGGCTGTAAAAGCAGCTAAAGATGCTATTTCGGCAGATGCTGAGGCAAGCAAAATTTTTACAGAATATGTTGCCTTCCAAGAGGAAATTCAAAGACTAGCCCAGACAGGTCAAATGCCAGATGCTTCCTTTCAAGCGAAAATGGAAGGCTTTGGTAAACAGATTCAAGGAAATAGCCTCTTGTCAGAATTCTTTACCAAGCAACAACAATTGGCCATTTACCTTTCTGACATTGAAAAAATTGTTTTTGAACCAGTTTCAGAATTGCTAAAATAAGAAAATAACTATTATAAAGTCAGGAATTTTTAAGGAATTTCTGGCTTTTTATGATAAAATAGGTAAAAGTATTGCAAGTATGAGGTCCAGTATGAAACTAAAAACAAATATTAGCCACTTACATGGCAGTATCCGCGTCCCTGGTGACAAGTCTATTAGCCATCGTTCCATTATCTTTGGAAGTTTGGCTGAGGGTGAGACCAAGGTTTATGATATATTACGTGGCGAGGACGTGCTCTCAACTATTCAAGTTTTTCGTGACCTTGGTGTTGAGATTGAAGATAAAGATGAGGTTATTACCATTCAAGGTGTAGGTATGGATGGTTTAAAAGCTCCGCAAAATGCCCTTGATATGGGAAATTCTGGCACCTCTATTCGCCTGATTTCAGGTGTCCTTGCTGGTGCAGACTTTGAAGTAGAAATGTTTGGAGATGACAGTCTATCCAAACGTCCTATGGATCGTGTGACTATTCCACTGAAAAAAATGGGCGTTAGTATTTCAGGGCAAACTGAGCGAGACTTGCCTCCCCTTCATTTAAAAGGGACGAAAAACCTAAGACCTATTCATTATGAGTTGCCAATTGCATCTGCCCAGGTTAAGTCAGCCTTGATGTTTGCGGCCTTGCAGGCTCAGGGGGAGTCTGTTATTATCGAAAAAGAGTGCACCCGTAACCATACTGAAGATATGTTGCAACAATTTGGTGGCCATTTAAGTGTGGACGGTAAGAAAATCACAGTCCAAGGGCCACAAAAATTGATAGGACAGAAGGTGGTCGTACCAGGAGATATTTCCAGTGCAGCCTTTTGGCTAGTTGCCGGTTTGATTGTTCCAAATTCTCGTGTAGTGCTGCAGAATGTGGGGATTAACGAAACGCGCACCGGTATTATCGATGTCATTCGCGCCATGGGTGGAAAATTGGAAATGACTGAAATGGACCCAGTCGCTAAATCTGCTACCTTAACTGTTGAGTCTTCAGACCTCAAAGGAACAGAGATTGGTGGCGCTTTGATTCCACGCTTGATTGATGAATTGCCAGTTATCGCTCTACTTGCGACCCAAGCCCAAGGTGTCACAGTTATCAAGGATGCTGAGGAACTCAAGGTCAAGGAAACAGATCGCATTCAGGTTGTGGCAGACGCTTTAAATAGCATGGGTGCGGATATCACACCTACAGCAGATGGAATGATTATCAAAGGAAAATCAGCCCTTCACGGTGCTAGAGTCAATACGTTTGGTGACCACCGTATCGGCATGATGACAGCTATCGCAGCCCTCTTGGTTGCAGATGGAGAAGTGAAACTTGATCGTGCAGAAGCCATCAATACCAGTTATCCTAGCTTCTTTGATGATTTGGAGAGCTTGATTCATGGCTAAGGTATTACTAGGATTTATGGGGGCGGGCAAATCCACAATCGCTAGAGTATTAGACCCAGATTACCTTGATATGGATGCTCTGATTGAGAAACGCCTAGGTATGTCCATTACGGAATTTTTCTCGGAAAAAGGGAGAAGGAGCCTTTTCGTCAGCTAGAATCAGAAGTCCTAGCTGATTTACTACAAACAGATCAAGTCGTGTCAACTGGAGGAGGAGTGGTTATTTCTCAGAGAAATCGTGACTTACTCAAGACTAATACAGATAACATCTACCTGAAAGCAGATTTTGAAACCCTCTACCAACGTATCGCAGCTGATAAGGACAATCAGCGTCCGCTTTTTTTCTAAATAATAGCAAGGAAGAACTAGCAACAATTTTTCCAAGAGAGACAGGCTTGGTATGAGGAAGTGGCCAGTCGGGTTTTGGATGTGACTAAGTTAAGCCCAGAGGAAATTATAGAGGAACTGAGATGAAAATTGCTTATCTAGGTCCCAAGGGATCATTTTCACACCACGTTGTGCAGACAGCTTTTCCTCATGAGGAATTGCAGGCCTTTGCCAATATTACAGATGTCATCAAGGCCTATGAGCAAGGCTTGGTGGACTATTCTGTGGTGCCAGTTGAAAATTCTATCGAGGGTAGTGTTCATGAAACCTTGGACTACCTTTTTTTCATCAGGCTCGTATCCAAGCGGTGGCAGAAATCGTTCAGCCTATTCATCAGCAGTTGATGGTGGTTCCAGGCCATACTAAGATTGAAAAGATTTTTTCACATCCACAGGCCTTGGCTCAAGGAAAGAAATTCATCGATGAACAGTATCCAGAGGCTCAACTAGAGGTGACTGCTAGCACAGCCTATGCGGCCCGCTTTATTTCCGAACATCCAGACCAGCCTTATGCAGCCATTGCACCAAGAAGTTCTGCAGAAGAATATGGCTTGGAACTGATTGCCGAGGATATTCAGGAAATGGAAGCTAATTTCACACGTTTCTGGGTTTTGGGAGCTGAAGGTGTAACCATTCCCTTGCAAGCACAAACTGAAAAAATGAGTTTGGCCTTGACCTTACCTGACAACCTTCCCGGTGCCCTCTACAAGGCTCTTTCGACCTTTGCTTGGCGGGGAATTGACCTGACAAAAATTGAAAGTCGTCCACTCAAGACAGCACTGGGAGAATACTTTTTCATTATCGATGTGGACTATGCTGATAAGGATTTGGTCCACTTTGCCCAAAAAGAATTAGAAGCGATTGGAATCCAGTATAAAGTTCTGGGTGCCTATCCTATTTATCCAATATCAGACCATGGAAAGGAGAGAAGATGAGTAAAGAAAATCCCTTAAGTCATCATGAGCAGTTGCGTTATGACTATCTCTTTAAGAACATTCATTACCTCAATGAGCGAGAAAAAAAAGAGTTTGCTTATTTGCAAGACAAATTAAATAGGGCAAGTAGTGACGCTCCCTCAGAAAGTCAGGAATTGACAGAGGATTATAGAAAGACAAGTGCTAACACTTCGATTCCTTCTTATAATAGCCGTAGTCGTTCTGAGAGATACCAGAAAATCAATTCTCTTCCAAAGAAAAAAACTAAAAAGCGGAAGCTACGGTGGGGGCGCATTTTCGCAGGTTTACTGGCTATCTTAGCTTGTCTAGCATTGGGTATGATTTTTATGTTCTTAAAAGGTTATACCAATGCTAATCCAGATAAAACTACCAATGCCCGAGCAGCTCAAGTAGAAGTCTTTAACGGTCAAGACACAAGAGATGGAGTTAATATTTTGATCATGGGTACAGATGGCCGAATCGGTCAAAATAGTGCTGAGACGCGGACGGACTCTATTATGGTATTAAATGTTGGCGGTTCGGATAAGAAAATTAAGCTGGTCAGCTTCATGCGTGACAATTTGGTTTATATAGACGGTTATAGCCAAGTCATTAACGGTAGAAAACAGACGGATAACAAGTTAAACGTAGCCTATGAGTTAGGAGAACAAGAGGGGCAAAAAGGGGCAGAAATGGTTCGTCAAGTTTTGAAAGATAATTTTGATTTGGACATTAAGTACTATGCCTTGGTCGATTTTCAGGCCTTTGCTACAGCGATTGACACACTTTTCCCTGATGGGGTGACAATTGATGCTCAATTTTCAACATTGAATGGGCGCCAACTAACAGAAGCTACAGTAGGAGATGATTTACACGCTACTGAGACTGAGTCTCCAACCCAAACTATCAAAGTCGGAAAACAGCAGATGAATGGCTCGACCTTGCTCAATTATGCTCGTTTCCGTGATGATGATGAGGCGGATTACGGTCGTACCAAAAGACAGCAACAAGTACTGACAGCAGTTCTTCAGCAAATCAAAGATCCAACCAAGCTCTTTACAGGCTCAGAGGCACTGGGCAAGGTATTCGCAATGACCTCAACGAATGTTCCTTATACCTTCCTGTTAACAAATGGCTTGTCTTTCCTAGACGGAGTTCAAAATGGTATTGAAAAATTGACGATTCCAGAACTTGGTGACTGGGTAGATGCCTATGATGTTTATGGAGGTTTGGGCTTGCTTGTCGATCAAAACAAATATCAGAATAAATTGTCTCAGATGGGTTTGAGATAAGATAAGACAGAAGAATCAAAGTTTGATAGCTATTTAGATAGCAGTCAGGCTTTGATTTTTTACAGTCTACAATAGATTTTCACCCCCTATTTGTGGTATAATGGAACGATACGATAGAAAGAATAATGAACAATATGACTGATTTAAAAGCAATTCAGGCTCGTAGTCTGGAGATGGCTGAATATTTTGTGGGCTTTTGTAAAGAACATGATTTGCTTTGTTATCTCTGTGGGGGAGGTGCTATTGGTGCCCTTCGAAACAAGGGTTTTATTCCTTGGGATGACGACCTAGACTTTTTTATGCCTCGTAAAGATTATGAGAAATTAGCAGAATTATGGCCTCGTTATGCAGATGAACGTTATTTCTTGTCAAAGAGTAACAAGGATTTTGTTGATCGTAATCTTTTTATTACCATTCGTGACAAGGAAACCACCTGTATCAAACCTTACCAGCAGGATTTGAATTTACCACATGGTCTGGCCTTGGATGTGTTGCCTTTGGATTATTATCCTAAAAATCCAGCTGAGAGAAAGAAACAGGTTCGCTGGGCCTTGATTTATTCACTCTTTTGTGCGCAAACTATTCCAGAAAAACATGGCGCACTTATGAAGTGGGGAAGCCGTATTTTACTGGGGTTGACTCCAAAATCTCTCCGTTATCGCATTTGGAAAAAAGCTGAAAAAGAAATGACCAAGTACAGTCTAGCTGAGAGCGATGGAATCACGGAATTATGCTCCGGTCCTGGCTACATGAGAAACAAGTACCCAATCGAATCTTTTGAGGATGATCTTTTCTTGCCATTTGAAGGAACAGAGATGCCTATTCCAGTTGGTTATGATGCCTATCTCAGTACTGCTTTTGGGAATTATATGACGCCACCACCAGCAGACAAGCAGCTACCGCATCATGATGCTGTCATCGCTGATATGGATAAGTCTTATACAGAATACAAGGGAGAATATGGTGGCTAAGAAAAAAATCTTATTTTTTATGTGGTCTTTTTCTCTCGGAGGTGGAGCAGAGAAGATTTTATCTACCATTGTTTCAAATCTGGATCCAGAAAAGTATGATATTGATATTCTTGAAATGGAGCATTTTGACAAGGGATACGAATCAGTTCCTAAACATGTAGGCATTTTAAAATCCTTTCAGGATTATCGCCAAGCCAGATGGTTACGAGCTCTTTTGTGGAGAATGAGAATTTATTTTCCAAGACTGACTCGGCGCTTGCTTGTGAAAGATGACTATGATGTTGAAGTTTCCTTTACCATTATGAATCCACCACTGTTGTTCTCTAAAAGAAGAGAAGTCAAGAAGATATCTTGGATTCATGGAAGTATTGAAGAATTTCTTAAGGATAGCTCAAAAAGAAAATCACATAGACGACAGTTGGATGCTGCGGATACCATTGTAGGGATCTCAAAAAAGACCAGCCATTCTATCAAGGAAGTCTACCCAGATTATGCTTCAAAATTACAGACGGTCTACAATGGATATGATTTTAAGACTATTTTAGAAAAATCTCAAGAGAAGATTGATATCGAGATTGCGCCTCAAAGTATCTGTACTATCGGACGGATTGAAGAAAATAAGGGTTCTGACCGTGTGGTGGAAGTGATACGGTTATTACACCAAGAGGGGAAAAATTATCACCTTTACTTTATAGGTGCTGGTGATATGGAAGAGGAACTGAAAAACGGGTCAAAGAGTATGAGCTTGAGGACTACGTACATTTCCTTGGCTATCAAAAAAATCCTTATCAGTATTTATCTCAGACGAAAGTTCTCTTGTCTATGTCTAAGCAAGAAGGTTTTCCTGGAGTGTATGTTGAAGCCTTGAGTCTGGGACTTCCTTTTGTCTCTACAGATGTTGGAGGGGCTGAGGAATTATCCCAAGAAGGTCGATTTGGACAAATCATTGAGAGCAATCAAGAGGCAGCTCAGGCAATTACAAACTACATGACATCTGCCTCAAACTTCGATGTCGATGAGGCTAGCCAATTCATTCAACAATTTACAATTGCCAAACAAATCGAACAAGTAGAAAAACTATTAGAGGAGTAGCATGGAAACTGCATTAATTAGTGTGATTGTGCCAGTCTATAATGTGGCGCAGTACCTAGAAAAATCGATAGCTTCCATTCAGAAGCAGACCTATCAAAATCTGGAAATTATTCTTGTTGATGATGGTGCAACAGATGAAAGTGGTCGCTTGTGTGATTCAATCGCTGAACTAGATGACAGGGTGTCAGTACTTCATAAAAAGAATGAAGGATTGTCACAAGCACGAAATGATGGAATGAAGCAGGCTCAGGGGGATTATCTGATTTTTATTGACTCAGATGATTATATCCATCCAGAAATGATTCAGAGCTTATATGAGCAATTAGTTCAAGAAGATGCGGATGTTTCGAGCTGTGGTGTCATGAATGTCTATGCTAATGATGAAAGCCCACAGTCAGCCAAGCAGGATGAGTATTTTGTCTGTGATTCTCAAACATTTCTAAAGGAATACCTCATAGGTGAAAAAATACCAGGAACGATTTGCAATAAGCTAATCAAGAGAGAGATTGCAACTGCCCTATCCTTTCCAAAGGGATTGATTTACGAAGATGCCTATTACCATTTTGATTTAATCAAATTGGCCAATAAGTATGTAGTTAATACTAAACCCTATTATTACTATTTCCATAGAGGGGATAGTATTACGACTAAACCCTATGCAGAGAAGGATTTAGCCTATATTGATATCTATCAAAAGTTTTATAATGAAGTTGTGAAAAACTATCCTAACTTGAAAGAGGTCGCTTTTTTCAGATTGGCCTATGCCCATTTCTTTATTCTAGATAAGATGTTACTAGATGATCAGTATAAACAGTTTGAAGCCTATTCTCAGATTCATCGTTTTTTAAAAGGCCATGCCTTTGCTATTGCTAGGAATCCAATTTTCCGTAAGGGGAGAAGAATTGGTGCTTTGGCTCTATTCATAAATATTTCCTTATACCGATTCTTATTACTGAAAAATATTGAAAAATCTAAAAAATTACATTAGAACGGGGGTGAGCAAGTGATTGATGGAAAACGATTATTATTTAGTTTTACCATAGTCAGTTATGCCTTGACGCTAGTAAGTGGAATTGTGTATCTGTTTAATAATAACAATGTTAGCTTGCTTTCTACTTTATTGTTCTTACTGGTTAGTAGCTTAATTGCTTGTTGGAATGATATCAAGTATTACTTAATCCATTTTATTTTCTATTTAACCATTTTTGTCTTTCTGGTATCAAGACCGACCATTGATTATTTTAGGGATGGCGCCCTGGATACCTATCATCCGATAGCCTATCGTTTTGCCTTTATAGTTGTCATGGTTTCGATTCTGGGCTTGACCATAGGAGGCGTCCTGACTCGTTACTTCATAGCTAGGAAGAAAATAAAGTAGCAAATATAGGAAATTCTCTAAAAGAGGTTTATATCAAGCGGTTGCGCTTTGTATCGCTAGGAGTTTTTCTTCTGACCTATCCTTTCTATTTCATTCGGTTATTTGAACGACTCTTGTATCGCTTGCAGACTTCCTACTATGCCTACTATGCAAACTTTGAAAGTAAACTGCCCTATTTTACCTATATCTTATCAACATTTACGGTCTATGCAATGTGTATGTATTTGGCAACCAAGCCAAAGAAATGGCAGGCAACAGCAGTGCTTGTCTCCTTTATTGCAGCTAATACCATTCATTTGGCAATCGGGACACGCAATCCCTTTATTTTAAGTATTTTATTTGCTTTCGTTTATTACTTTATGCGGGAGCAAACTGAAAAGGGAAAATGGATTGGATTTAAAGAAAAGTTAGCGATTTTTGTAGGTTCTCCTATTCTCATGTTAGCGATGGGAGTGCTCAATTATGTACGGGATAATGTCCAGGTTTCCCATACAGGTTTCTGGGATATCTTACTTGACTTTATCTATAAACAAGGGACCAGTTTTGGTGTTTTGGCTAGAGGTTTTCTATTTAACAGTAGCCTCCCTTACCGAGATTTCCGCAATTTTACTTTTGGTCCTGTTATTGATTATTTTGCAAGGGGAAGTTTAGGGGCTATTTTCGGAGGAAAAGCCTTTGAACATACAACCAATAGTGTGGAACTAGCTATTGATAGTAATAGTTATGCCCATAATCTATCCTATCTTGTCTTGAACAAGGAATACTTGAAAGGACATGGTATTGGAAGTAGCTATATTATGGAGTTGTATACCGACTATGGTATGATAGGAGTCTTTCTACTTAGTCTCTTGCTAGGTATGTTATTCATAGCCATGCTGCAAGTAGCCTATCGTTCAAGAACAATCCTATTTGCTTTGTCCCTACTCATCTTGAATAATCTATTCTTTATGCCAAGAAGTAGCTTTTCAGAAAGTTTCTTCAATCTATTTACAATGCAATTCTGGGGAATTGTTCTTGTGATTATATTTGTAGCAAAAATGCTTACAAAAGAAAACCAGTATCTACTAAACAAAGGAGAAAAAAATCATGTTTGAACATTATTCAGTAGCTGATTTGTTTGCAAATCTTTACAAAAAACGAAAGGCAAATATTTTAGCTCTCATAGCTTTATTTGCTCTTATTGCTGTACCATTTACAATTAAAGCTGTTAAGAATAAAAATACTGTCAAAGACACAACAAGTTATTCAACTTATCTTAGCTATAAAATTACTCCTCCAGAAGATTCAGCCAAAACGATTTTGAATCATCAAATTGGTGGTTATAGTGATTTCTACGGGAAATTGATTGATGGGAATTTGAATGGAGCTTATCTTTTCAATGATGTAGAACCGAGTGAACTGAAAAAAATTGCCAGTGAATTGGATACGACAGAAACAACCTTGAAAAATTCTACGAATGATTATTGGTGGAAAAAACTGACCGTCTACTATATGATTGACGATGCAGGGGTCGGTGTGAAAATTTTGACACCAAGCAAGGATGTCAATGACTTGTTAGAGAGAAAATTTGATGGATTGATTGAGAAATTTAAACACACTTATGCAAATGTGAAAATTGAAAAATTGGAAACCATCAACTCTAAAGAATTGAATGCAAACGGTGAGACAGCACTTGGATTAAATGTGAAAAACTTGATTCTCCGTTTAGCTGTTATTGGAGTAGTCTGTGTGATTTTGGTTGTGATGGGAAATGTATTGGTTTATCTCTTTAACCCAACAATCAATAGAGCAGGTGATTTTTCTCAATATCAAATTGATTTTGTAACAGAGATCACAACAATTGCCAACCTAGCAGATGTCTTGTCATACAAAAATGCTGGACAAGAATTAACAATCGTTAGCTCAAACAAAGCTATCCTAGATAAATTGAAACAAAATCAAGAGTCTTTAAAAGGAATGCATTTTTGTGGATTTACAAGATGTGCCATCTCTTTTGGAAAGAGATACAGTCCTTCTTGTTGAAGAGTACGGAGTGACTCGTTATAAGAAATTTGAGCAAAGTCTTCAAATTCTCAGAAACTTAAATCGTTCTATCCTCGGTGTAGCAACCTTTAAATTATAAGGATTCTAATGTATCAAGTCTTCAAAGTTGGCTAAGAGCCGATTTTGAAGGCTTTTTCTATTTGTCCGCAGAAATTTTCTTTTATACTCAATGAAAATCAAAAAGCAAACTAGGAAGCTAGCCGCAGGTTGCTCAAAGAACCGCTTTGAGGTTGTAGATAAAGCTGACGTGGTTTGAAGAGATTTTCGAAGAGTATTAGAGTCTTCTACAGAAGTTACCCTAGGGAAAATCTATCCCGACAGAGGAGCCTTCTTTTGATAAAATCGTAAAAATCTAGTATAATAGATAGAACTGAAAGTATGAGGTTACTAGCAATGAAAATGAAACAAATTAGTGATACAACTTTGAAAATCACGATGTCTTTAGAAGATTTGATGGATCGAGGAATGGAGATTGCTGACTTTCTTGTTCCTCAAGAAAAAACAGAAGAGTTCTTTTATGCTATCTTGGATGAGTTAGAGATGCCTGATAGCTTTCTGGATACAGGCATGTTGAGCTTCCGTGTGACTCCAAAACCTGATAAGGTAGATGTCTTTGTAACCAAATCAAAGATTGATCAAAATCTAGATTTTGAAGACTTATCGGATTTGCCAGATATGGAAGAATTGGCTCAAATGTCGCCAGATGAATTTATCAAAACCTTGGAAAAAAGCATCGCGGATAAAACTAAGGATGATATCGAAGCGATTCAATCTCTTGAGCAAGTCGAAGCCAAGGAAGAAGAGCAAGAGCAGGCTGAACAAGAAGTTGAAAGTAAGAAAGAGCCTTACATCTACTACATCCTTTCTTTTGCAAAATTAGCTGACTTGGTGGCTTTTGCCAAGACAGTGACTTTTGAGATGGAAACTTCTGAACTCTACAAGATGAATGAGCGCTATTATTTGACCATTTTAGTGGATATTGAAAATCATCCAAGTCCATATCCAGCTTGGCTGTTGGCTCGTATGCGTGAGTTTGCAGAGGATAGTGACATCAGTCGCTCAGTCTTGCAAGAATATGGGCAAGTTTTGCTGAATCACGATGCAGTGCTCAATCTGCAAAAGATTGGATAATCATTTCTGGAAAGCTATTTCTAGATTTTAAGAAGAGCGAATCGTCTGATTCGTTTTTTCTTTTTATACTGAAATAGTGATTTACTATAATAGGAATTTTCACAAAATTCTGTTATAATGGCTATATTAGAAAATTTCGAGGAGACAAACATGACAGTTAAAATTGCTTTACTAGGATTTGGTACCGTTGCAAGTGGTGTGCCTTTCCTCCTAAAGGAAAATGGAGAAAAAATCAATCAGTCAGCACATTCAGAGATTGAAGTTGCTAAGGTATTGGTCAAGGATGAAGATGAAAAGAATCGCTTGCTTGCAGCAGGGAATGACTTTAACTTTGTAACCAATGTGGATGATATTTTATCAGACCAAGACATTACCATCGTAGTGGAATTGATGGGACGTATTGAACCTGCTAAGACCTTTATCACTCGTGCCTTGGAAGCTGGGAAACACGTAGTTACTGCTAACAAGGACCTTTTGGCGGTCCATGGCGCAGAATTGTTAGAAATCGCTAAAGCGAACAAGGTAGCACTTTACTACGAGGCAGCAGTAGCTGGTGGGATTCCAATTCTTCGTACTTTAGCAAATTCGTTAGCTTCTGATAAAATCACGCGCGTGCTTGGAGTAGTCAACGGAACTTCTAACTTCATGATGACCAAGATGGTGGAAGAAGGCTGGTCTTACGATGATGCTCTTGCGGAAGCGCAAAGACTTGGTTTTGCAGAAAGCGACCCGACAAATGACGTAGATGGGATTGATGCAGCCTACAAGATGGTGATTTTGAGTCAATTTGCCTTTGGTATGAAGGTTGCCTTTGACGATGTAGACCACAAGGGAATCCGCAACATTACACCAGAAGACGTAGCTGTAGCCCAAGACCTTGGTTATGTAGTGAAATTGGTTGGTTCAATAGAAGAAACTCCTTCAGGTATTGCTGCAGAAGTGACTCCAACCTTTCTTCCTAAAGCTCACCCACTTGCTAGTGTGAATGGCGTCATGAACGCTGTCTTTGTAGAATCTATCGGTATCGGTGAGTCTATGTACTACGGACCAGGTGCTGGCCAAAAACCAACTGCAACAAGTGTTGTAGCTGATATTGTCCGTATCGTTCGTCGCTTGAATGATGGTACCATTGGTAAAGACTTCAATGAATATAGCCGTGACTTGGTCTTGGCAAATCCAGAAGATGTCAAAGCAAATTACTACTTCTCAATCTTGGCTCCAGACTCAAAAGGTCAGGTCTTGAAATTGGCTGAAATCTTTAATGCTCAAGATATTTCCTTCAAGCAAATCCTCCAAGATGGAAAAGAGGGTGACAAGGCGCGTGTTGTGATTATCACACACAAGATTAATAAAGCCCAGCTTGAAAATGTCTCAGCTGAATTGAAGAATGTTTCAGAATTCGACCTCTTGAATACCTTCAAGGTGCTAGGAGAATAAGATGAAGATTATTGTACCTGCAACCAGTGCTAATATCGGGCCAGGTTTTGACTCGGTCGGTGTAGCTGTTACCAAGTATCTTCAAATTGAGGTCTGCGAAGAACGAGATGAGTGGTTGATTGAACACCAGATTGGCAAATGGATTCCACATGACGAGCGTAATCTCTTGCTCAAAATTGCTTTGCAAATTATACCAGACTTGCAACCAAGACGTTTGAAAATGACAAGTGATGTTCCCTTGGCGCGTGGTTTGGGTTCTTCTAGCTCGGTTATTGTTGCTGGGATCGAACTAGCTAACCAACTGGGTCAGCTCAACTTATCAGACCATGAAAAATTGCAGTTAGCGACCAAGATTGAAGGACATCCTGACAATGTGGCTCCAGCCATTTATGGTAATCTCGTTATTGCAAGCTCTGTTGATGGGCAAGTTTCTGCTATCGTAGCAGACTTCCCAGAGTGTGATTTCCTAGCCTACATTCCAAACTATGAATTGCGTACTCGAGACAGCCGTGGTGTCTTACCTAAGAAATTGTCTTATAAGGAAGCTGTTGCAGCTAGTTCTATTGCCAATGTGGCGGTTGCGGCCTTGTTGGCAGGAGACATGGTGACAGCTGGTCAAGCGATTGAGGGAGACCTCTTCCACGAACGCTATCGTCAGGACTTGGTGAGAGAATTTGCGACGATTAAGCAAGTGGCCAAAGAAAATGGTGCCTATGCAACTACCTCTCTGGTGCTGGGCCGACAGTTATGGTCTTGGCTTCTCATGACAAGATGCCAACGATTAAGGCAGAATTGGAAAAGCAACCTTTCAAAGGAAAACTTCATGACTTGAAGGTTGATACCCAAGGTGTCCGTGTCGAAGCAAAATAAAGAATAGAAGATAGGATGGGGAAACTCTCGACCAGAGGGCTTCCTATCCTTTTTTTGAAAAGAAGTTTATACTCAATGAAAATCAAAGAGCAAACTAGGAACCTAGCCGCAGGTTGCTCAAAGCACTGCTTTGAGGTTGTAGATAAGACTGACGAAGTCAGCTCAAAACAGTGTTTTGAGGTTGTGGATAGAACTGACGAAGTTAGCTCAAAATACTATTTTGAGGTTGCAGATGTAAGCTGACGTGGTTTGAAGAGATTTTCGAAGAGTATTAGTTAAAAACTTGATAAAGGAGAAATAAAGATGGCAGAAATTTATCTAGCAGGTGGTTGTTTTTGGGGCCTAGAGGAATATTTTTCACGCATTTCTGGAGTGCTAGCAACCAGTGTTGGCTACGCTAATGGGCAAGTCGAAACGACCAATTACCAGTTGCTCAAAGAAACAGACCATGCAGAAACGGTTCAAGTGATTTACGATGAGAAGGCAGTGTCACTCAGAGAAATTTTGCTTTATTATTTCCGAGTTATTGATCCATTATCAGTCAATCAACAAGGGAATGACCGTGGTCGCCAATATCGAACTGGGATTTATTATCAAGATGAAGTAGACTTGCCAACTATCTACACAGTGGTGCAGGAGCAGGAGCGCATGCTTGGTCGAAAGATTGCAGTAGAGGTGGAGAAACTTCGCCACTATATTTTAGCTGAAGATTACCACCAAGACTATCTCAAGAAAAATCCTTCAGGTTACTGTCATATCGATGTGACCGATGCTGATAAGCCATTGATTGATGCCTCTAACTATGAAAAGCCTAGTCAAGAAGTGTTAAAGGAAAGCTTAACTGAAGAGTCCTATCGTGTCACCCAAGAAGCTGCTACAGAGGCTCCATTTACCAATGCCTATGACCAAACCTTTGAAGAAGGGATTTATGTAGATATTACGACGGGTGAGCCACTCTTTTTTGCTAAGGATAAGTTTGCCTCAGGTTGTGGTTGGCCAAGTTTTAGCCGTCCGATTTCCAAGGAATTGATTCATTATTACAAGGATCTCAGCCATGGAATGGAGCGAATCGAAGTTCGTTCTCGGTCAGGCAATGCCCACTTGGGTCATGTTTCACAGATGGGCCTCGGGAGTTAGGTGGTCTCCGTTACTGTATCAATTCGGCTTCTTTGCGTTTTATAGCCAAGGATGAGATGGAAAAAGCAGGATATGGCTTTCTATTACCTTACTTAAACAAATAAATCAGAGAGGGTGGGGATTTCCCACTTTCTTCATTTCTAGAAAACGAATAGAAGGGATCTATGAAACACCTATTATCTTACTTTAAACCCTACATCAAAGAATCAATTTTGGCACCCTTGTTCAAGCTACTAGAAGCTGTTTTTGAACTCTTGGTTCCCATGGTGATTGCTAGGATTGTTGACCAATCCTTGCCCCAGAAAAATCAAGGTCATCTCTGGCTGCAGATTGGTTTGCTCCTTATCTTTGCAGTAATTGGTGTTGTAGTGGCCTTAATAGCCCAGTTCTACTCAGCTAAGGCTGCGGTTGGATTTGCCAAAGGACTGACAGATGATCTCTATCGTCATATTCTTTTCTTGTCCAAGGATAGCAGAGACCGTCTGACAACTTCTAGCTTAGTCACTCGCTTGACTTCGGATACCTACCAGATTCAGACTGGGATCAATCAATTCCTGCGTCTCTTTTTGCGAGCGCCCATTATCGTTTTTGGGGCTATCTTTATGGCCTATCGAATCTCAGCTGAGCTGACTTTCTGGTTCTTGGTCATGGTTGTCATTCTGACCATTGTTATTGTAGGGCTCTCTCGACTAGTCAATCCTCTCTACAGTAGTCTGAGAAAGAAAACGGACCAACTGGTTCAGGAAACGCGTCAGCAATTACAAGGGATGCGTGTTATTCGTGCTTTTGGTCAAGAAAAACGAGAGTTACAGATTTTTCAAACCCTTAACCAAGTTTATGCTAGATTACAAGAAAAGACAGGTTTCTGGTCTAGTTTATTAACCCCTTTGACCTATCTGATTGTTAATGGAACTCTTCTCGTTATTATCTGGCAAGGCTATATTTCTATTCAAGGAGGATTGCTAAGTCAAGGTGCTCTCATTGCCCTTATTAATTATCTCCTACAGATCTTGGTGGAATTGGTCAAGCTAGCCATGCTGATCAATTCTCTAAACCAGTCTTACATCTCTGCTAAGCGAATCGAGGAAGTCTTTGCTGAAGCTCCAGAGGATATCCATTCAGAATTAGAGAAAAAGCAAGTTACCAGTAATCAGGTTTTACAAGTTCAAGATTTAACTTTTACCTACCCTGATGCAGCCCAGCCTTCTCTGAGAGATATTTCCTTTGATATGACTCAAGGGCAAATCCTTGGTATCATCGGAGGGACGGGTTCTGGTAAATCAAGCTTGGTGCAAGTCTTACTTGGACTTTATCCAGTAAACAAGGGAAGAATTGACCTTTATCGAGATGGATCTAGTCCTCTTAATTTGGAGCAGTGGCGGTCTTGGATTGCCTATGTGCCTCAAAAAGTCGAGCTCTTTAAAGGAACCATTCGTTCTAACTTGACTCTAGGTTTAAATCAAGAAGTGACTGATCAAGAACTATGGCAAGCCTTGGAAATCGCGCAAGCTAAGGATTTTGTCAGTGAAAAGGAAGGGCTCTTGGATGCTCTAGTTGAGGCAGGAGGTCGAAATTTCTCGGGCGGTCAAAAACAAAGGCTGTCTATCGCACGAGCAGTCTTGCGCCAAGCTCCATTTCTCATCCTAGATGATGCGACCTCGGCCCTCGATACCATTACCGAGTCCAAGCTCTTGAAAGCTATCCGAGAAAACCTACCAAATGCAAGTTTAATCTTGATTTCTCAACGGACTTCGACAATCCAGATGGCTGACCAGATTCTCCTCTTGGAAAAAGGTGAGTTACTAGCTATCGGCAAGCACGAGGACTTGATGAAATCGAGTCAAGTCTATCGTGAAATCAATGCTTCCCAACATGGAAAGGAGGACTAGCATGAGACGACAAACTGCAAACCAGACGCTCACGCGTTTGGCCAAAGATTTAGCAAGCCATCCCTTCCTCCTTTTCCTAGCCTTTCTAGGAACTATTGTCCAGGTTGCCCTATCAATCTACCTACCTATATTGATTGGACAGGTCATCGACCAAGTCCTAGTGACTGGCTCTTCACCAGTTTTTTGGCAGATTTTTCTCCAAATGATCTTGGTGGTCATAGGAAATACCCTTGTACAGTGGGTCAATCCTCTCCTCTACAATCGCCTAATTTTTTCTTATACCAGAGACTTGCGAGAGCGAATCATCCATAAGCTCCATCGGTTACCGATTGCCTTTGTGGATCGACAAGGCAGTGGAGAAATGGTCAGTCGTGTAACCACGGACATAGAACAGTTGGCAGCTGGCTTGACCATGATTTTTAACCAATTTTTCATTGGCGTCTTGATGATTTTGGTTAGTATTCTAGCCATGCTCCAAATTCATCTCCTCATGACCCTCTTAGTCTTGCTGTTGACGCCACTATCTATGGTGATTTCACGCTTTATTGCCAAACGCTCCTATCATCTCTTCCAAAAGCAAACAGAGACAAGGGGGATTCAGACACAATTAATTGAAGAATCGTTGAGCCAGCAGACCATTATTCAGTCCTTTAATGCTCAAGAAGATTTTATCCAAAGACTGCACGAGGCGAATGACAACTATGCAGCTTATTCGCAGTCAGCCATCTTTTATTCTTCAACGGTCAATCCTTCGACTCGCTTTGTAAATGCACTCATTTACGCACTTTTAGCTGGAGTAGGAGCTTATCGTATCATGATGGGGTCCACCTTGACCATTGGGCGTTTAGTGACTTTTTTGAACTATGTCCAACAGTACACTAAGCCATTTAACGATATTTCTTCAGTGCTAGCTGAGTTGCAAAGTGCTCTCGCTTGCGCAGAGCGTGTCTATTCGGTCTTAGCAAGTCTTGAGGTGGCTGAAACAGGTAAGGAAGTCTTGACTAGTGACCAAGTTAAGGGAGCTATTTCCTTTAAACATGTCTCTTTTGGCTACCATCCTGAAAAGATTTTGATTAAGGACTTATCAATTGCTATTCCAGCTGGTAGCAAGGTGGCTATTGTTGGTCCGACAGGTGCCGGAAAATCAACCCTTATCAACCTTCTCATGCGTTTTTATCCCATTAGCTCGGGAGATATCTTGCTGGATGGGAAATCCATTTATGATTATAGTCGTGCCACTTTACGCCAGCAGTTTGGCATGGTGCTCCAAGAAACCTGGCTCAAGCAAGGAACTATTCATGATAATATTACCTTTGGAAACCCTGATGCCAGTCGGGAGCAAGTGATTGCTGCTGCAAAAGCAGCTAATGCAGACTTTTTCATCCAACAGCTACCTCAAGGCTATGATACCAAGTTGGAAAATGCGGGAGAATCTCTCTCTGTCGGTCAAGCCCAGCTCTTGACCATAGCCCGAGTCTTTCTGGCTATTCCAAAGATTCTTATCTTAGACGAGGCCACCTCTTCCATCGATACGCGGACAGAAGTGCTGGTTCAGGATGCCTTTGCAAAACTCATGAAGGGGCGCACAAGCTTTATCATTGCTCACCGTTTGTCAACCATTCAGGATGCGGATTTGATTCTTGTCTTGGTGGATGGCGACATTGTTGAATATGGGAACCATCAGGACCTTATAGCAAGGAAGGGCAAGTACTACCAAATGCAGCAAGCTGCCGCTTTTAGCTCTGAATAATCCATTCTCTTTTGAAAGTTTATGGACGAAAAAAGTTGCCTTCGGGTGACTTTTTTGTTACAATATCTAGAAAAAATCAAGGCCTTAGAAGGAGAAAAACAATGAAAGTCTATCAGCATGTAAATATCGTGACTTGTGATCAAGATTTCCATGTTTATCTGAATGGAATCTTAGCAGTTAAGGATTCTCAAATCGTCTATGTTGGTCTAGAGAAGTCAGAGATTTTAGAGCAAGCTGAGCAGATTATAGACTATCAGGGAGCCTGGATTATGCCTGGTTTGGTTAATTGCCATACCCATTCTGCTATGACAGGATTGAGAGGAATTCGAGATGATAGCAATCTCCATGAATGGCTCAATGATTATATCTGGCCTGCAGAAGCAGGATTTACTCCCGAGATGACTACAAGAGCGGTTAAAGAAGCTCTGATAGAGATGCTCCAGTCAGGAACAACAACCTTTAATGATATGTATAATCCCAATGGTGTGGATATTGAGCGGATTTATCAGGCAGTGAAAACTTCCAAGATGCGTTGTTATTTCTCCCCGACTCTTTTTTCTTCAGAGGCAGAGACAACTGCTGAGACGATAAGTAAAACTCGAGCAATTATTGAGGAAATTATTGGATATAAAAATCCAAATTTCAAGGTGATGGTAGCCCCACATTCTCCCTACAGCTGTAGTAGAGACTTGCTAGAAGAAAGCATAGACATGGCAAAAGAGCTTGCTATTCCTCTCCATATCCATGTGGCGGAGACCAAGGAGGAGTCAGGAATTATCCTGAAACGATACGGCAAACGTCCTCTAGCCTTTTTAGAAGAACTGGGTTACATAGATCATCCATCTGTCTTTGCTCACGGGGTCGAATTAAACGAGAGAGAAATTGAACGTTTGGCAACTTCTCAAGTGGCTATCGCTCACAATCCTATCAGTAACCTCAAACTGGCCTCAGGAATCGCTCCAATCATCCAGCTCCAAAAAGCGGGAGTAGCAGTCGGAATTGCCACTGACTCGGTAGCTTCCAACAACAACCTTGATATGTTTGAGGAAGGACGGACTGCAGCCCTTCTTCAGAAGATGAAAAGTGGGGATGCCAGCCAATTTCCTATCGAAACAGCTCTCAAGGCACTGACAATCGAAGGGGCTAAGGTTCTAGGGATAGAACATCAGATAGGAAGTTTGGAAGTCGGCAAGCAGGCAGATTTCTCGTTATTCAACCACAAGGGAAAATCCATCTTCAACCCCAAGAAAATATGCTCTCTCACCTAGTCTATGCTGTCAAGTCCAGTGATGTTGATGATGTCTATATTGCAGGAGAACAGGTTGTTAAGCAAGGTCAAGTCCTAACAGTAGAACTTTAAAAGAAAAATCACGAAAAAATCTTAAAAAAAGTTTGCAAAAATCTTGCATTCTTTTTTTGACTATGCTATACTTATATACGGTTTGAAAAAACTGCCTAAGACAGTAGGGGAGCTCGACTCATAAGTATCCTACCGAGGACAAAACGTATCATGTAAAAAGAAGCGTATTGTACTTTCGTGTCTAGGTTTGGGCGCGTTTTTCTTTTGGAAAAATTCCCCAAGCAAAATAATAACGGAGGTGAACACACTAATGAGTGAAGCAATTATTGCTAAAAAAGCGGAACTAGTTGACGTAGTAGCTGAAAAAATGAAAGCTGCTGCATCTATCGTCGTTGTAGACGCTCGTGGTTTGACAGTTGAGCAAGATACAGTTCTTCGTCGTGAGCTTCGTGGAAGCGAAGTTGAGTATAAAGTGATTAAAAACTCAATCTTGCGTCGTGCAGCTGAAAAAGCTGGTCTTGAAGATCTTGCATCTGTATTTGTTGGACCATCTGCAGTAGCATTTTCTAACGAAGATGTTATCGCACCAGCGAAAATCTTGAACGACTTTTCTAAAAACGCTGAAGCACTTGAAATCAAAGGTGGTGCAATCGAAGGCGCTGTCGCATCTAAAGAAGAGATTCTTGCACTTGCAACTCTTCCAAACCGCGAAGGACTTCTTTCTATGCTCCTTTCTGTACTTCAAGCGCCAGTGCGCAACGTTGCTCTTGCAGTCAAAGCGGTTGCAGAAAGCAAAGAAGACGCAGCTTAATCTTGAGCTACGCAGCGTAGCCTAGCTACGAAAATCTATTATAAATTTAAAACATATTTGGAGGAAATAACAATGGCATTGAACATTGAAAACATTATTGCTGAAATTAAAGAAGCTTCAATCCTTGAATTGAACGACCTTGTAAAAGCTATCGAAGAAGAATTTGGTGTAACTGCAGCTGCTCCTGTAGCTGTTGCTGCAGCTGGTGCTGCTGACGCTGGTGCTGCTAAAGATTCATTCGACGTTGAATTGACATCTGCAGGCGACAAAAAAGTTGGCGTTATCAAAGTTGTACGTGAAATCACAGGTCTTGGTCTTAAAGAAGCTAAAGAACTTGTTGACGGTGCACCAGCACTTGTTAAAGAAGGCGTTGCAACTGCAGAAGCTGAAGAAATCAAAGCTAAATTGGAAGAAGCTGGAGCTTCAGTTACTCTTAAATAATAGAGCGACTATATTAGTAGCCTAAAAACATGATTAAACCGCTATTCTTAGGACTAGCGGTTTTTATTTTTATGTGTCAGGGGGCAAAAAAGGGGCAAAACTATTTATAAATTTTATCTAGTACATCAACAACTTTCGACTTGATGTTCTTGGTTACGTGAGTATAGATTTCCATTGTGGTCTTTCCGTTATCTTTATGCCCAACTCTTTGTGTGATAGCTTTTAAGGGGATATTATTTTCAGCAAGCGTACTGATTAGTGTATGGCGTAGTATATGTGGGTGAAGTGGTTTGTTGATTGGCTTCTTTAAAGTGGCGTTTGCATTTTTCATGAGCTTGCCGATACTTGATTTATGAATGGGAATTCCATTGGCTGATACAAATATAAATCCCATGTCTTTATAGTTCGGATTGGTACTCTTTCTTATTTTATGTAGCTCAATGAATTCTTCAATAATCTCTATTTCTTTTTTTGTCAAGTCAACTACCCTTATAGATGATAAAGTTTTGGGTGTAGTTTTAATCCCTTCAGAACCTTTGCGAGTTGGGTCTAAAGTTCCGTTGATAGTGATAGTACGGTTTTTCTTATCGTAGTTTTCAAATTTAAGTGCGCCAGCTTCCCCAACACGGCAACCATTCAGTGCCATAAATTCAGCCATACGTGCAACATGATAGCCTCTATTGTATTTTTTCATAGCTTTTAAAAGCCTTTTTAATTCGCTTTGCTCAAGGAACTTATCTTCAATCTTTTCCATATTTTCATATGCGACAACCTTTTTAGGAAGTCTCACACGCTGGATAGGATTGCTATCTACCAGTTCCATATCAAGCGCATATTTAAAGACCATGCTTAGTACTGACTTTTGCTTTTTGAGTTTGATATGATTTTCTTCTGAGTCAGTAAAGTACTGTTGAGTGTACTTCGCAGTGATATTTTTTATTTTCACGTTAGGCGCAAAAGTCTCTTTTACTTCATCTACAGCATAGACCATGGTCTTTATGGTAGAAGGCTTGATTGACTTTTTATGAAGTTCCCACCAATCACTTAGTACGTCTGTAAAAAGCATATCTGTAGTAGTAAGACTTTGTAGTTTTTCTGCTATCTTCTCATCCAGTTGTTTTTGAGCTTCTTTTTTTGCCCTGCTTGATCCAGAGTCAAGAGTAACCGACACTCGTTTCCACTTCTCGGTATACGGGTCTTTGTATCGCTCAAAGAATTTGTATTTTCCGTTGGAAAGTTCTTCCATCCACATTGATTTTCACCTCATTTCTTGATAAAATAGGTGTAGTAAAGAGGGCTTTTTAATGCCTTTTACTATCCAGGATATCCTCACGCTCAGAGTCGCCAAACTTTGCGAGTGTGGGGATTTTTTTATTTTAAAAAGGGAAGCAACAGTTAAGTTACTTCCCCTGGCACGCTAAGGTGCAAAGTTTAAAATTATGAGGGCTTGCCTCTAAGTAACTTAATTATATCATGAAAATAAATTTATTCCAATCCAATGCCGACTTTAGCAGTCAATAAATAAGCACCATTTTCTTGTTTACTAAATGTCAAAGTAATGCTTCGGAGTTTTGTCCCTGCTGAAGAATATGAAATTGTTCTGCTTTCATGATCATTAACAGTAGTAGTGTTTATGCTATTTGGTTCTCCATGAACGCTAACAATATCATCGTAGTTAGTTCCACCAGCTCCATAATTCGTGATGTCACCCATCTGAAGAGCGTCAAACTGTTCTTTTGTCCAGTTAAATTTAGCATCCTCTTCTTTTTGTGATGATTCGATAGAAGAACTTACTGAGCTGACAGTTTCTTCAACATTTTTAGCAGCGTCGTTCAAAGCACGAGCATACATCAATTGAGTAGCGATAACAATAACCATTGACACAACTGCTAAAACTGTACCAATGATAGCCAACATTTTTGGTCTTTTTCTGTTAATAGCTAGACCTATCAAGCCCAATATAAGCGCTAAGATAGCAATAACAAAAGATAGATTATTAATAATAGGCATCCAAGACCCAAATAGAGCGATTGCTCCGAAAATAATAGCCAAAATACCTAAAACTTTGCGTTCTTCATTCATAATGAAACCTCTCCCAGCTTTTAATGTGGATCAGTTGTTGCACATTTTTTATTTCCGTTTTACGCAACTATTTCCAAAATGGAAACAGTTTCTAGATAAACAGAAAAGTAGCCGTATCAAATACGGCTACCATCACGTTATGGATCTAAAATCCAAATGTAAACTTTATGGAGCTAAACTCCTAATAGCTGTATTGTAATATAATTATTAAAAAATGTCAAGAGATTAGAAAAGGTATAATTCTTTTAACTTTTCGTTAATTTTGTCCAATGTGTTATCAGATACTTTCATTTTTCCGATTGGATCTAATCTATTTTTCTTTAAAATTCTATCTTTGCTGATTGTTTGAAGGTTATTACACTTGGCATAAGAACGCTTAATGTATTTTTTGTAGTATTGAGTTAATTCAATAATGTCAGTTATTTCTGATTGTGTCCGTTTAAGGTTATCATCGTCTATTATCTTAGGTTGAATTATTTCGTTTGAAAATTGTTCTGTATAAGCTTGGTAGACATCCGATAAGGCAGCTTCAGTAATTGCATTATTGGAATCTAAATATTTTAGGTAGGCAAATAAATCTTTGTGTAATTTTTCAATATATTCATCAAGCAAAATAGAAGGATATTCCGCAATGACTTCGTCTATGAGTACAGTATCTATTTGATTTTTAGATGTTAGAGGAATTACTGTAAGTGTTTTTTTATAGGGACTATCTACTTTGTCTAAGACAATAGCCCAATGATTATTTGATAATTCTCCGCCTATATTTACACCGAACTCTACGAATATCAGAGAGCCACGACTGAATTTCCAATATTTTCTTTTTTGAGTCTTAGCTTCAAATAAGAATTGTTCAGATTGTCTTTTAACTGCTGGTGCAAGAAATCTGTATTTAGAAGATGTATGTTTTGCTTTACCAAGTTTATAGAGTTTTTCAACTTCTATGTAGTTTTGTTTGGTTTGTTCAAAATATGGATTTTCTTTGTTCATTTTATTCCCCTCTATACACCCCGACAACTGCATAAATTTTGATGTGTGTATCTTCGGCTGGTGGGAAGTCTAGGATGATGTCTTCATACTTGTCATTGAGCGATACGAGGCGTAAGCGTCCGTTTTCGGTATATATCTTTTTGAAGTAAGAACGGTCTCCGTATGCGATAACTGCTAGGTCTCCATTATAGGTAGTCAGTCCCTTGTCTACTAAATAGAGAATGTCTCCGTCTTGGTAGTCGGGTTGCATGGAGTCTCCGCTGACCTTAGTCGCAATATCGTGACGTGGTGGTTGCTCGTCAACCTCTATAGTCTCTCTGTCTGTATCGTCGTAGCCGAATCCATAGTTAAATCCACAAGCTGCAGCCGTCTCAGATACAACCTCAACTTGGTACAAGCTGATAACTTCCGATACTTCGTTTATCTTCGTTTCTTCTTCGTTTGCTCTTCCAGTTGCCTCTCGGCATAGGTCAGGACTTTGCCCTGTCTAGGCGGTGCTAGTTGGTCGTAGATGGATTGGATAGGGGAAGTGGTGGGTGCAGGAGAATTTGATAACCTTGGGTCAATAACTTCAATAGGAACTTCAAAGAAATCAGCAAGTATTTCTGCATTCTTTTTGGAAGGTAATCTTTTTCCTGCAAAATATTGGCTTAGTGTGCTTTGAGATATACCTGAACCCTTAACAATATCTTGCTGATTATATCCTTTTTCTTGTTTTAATTTGTTCAAATTATCAGATATGTCTGTTCTCAGTTTCAACTCTAATGGAGTAAGCATTCCTCTTCCTACCATAGTAATCCCCTTCCTATATTCTTTTAATGAGATTGTATCACATTTTTAAAGAAAATCAAAATTATTTTAAAAAAAATCAAAAAAATTATTGACAATATCTCATTAATGCGATATAATTAAATCAAGCTTAAGGAAAAGGAGGTAAGGCAAATGATGGAACACATCATAAAAAGCCTAGCAACCAAGGACACTGCAACCGTCATCTTGGTACTAGGCTTAACCAGAGAAGCTCGTTTGTGGCACAAACAAATCTTAGAACACAAACGTAAGCTTCAAAACAAAAAGTAGAGAAAGGGGCAGAAGCCCCAACCTCTACTTGATAGTGTACCATCATTTGCCGTGAAAAGCAATGGATGAAAATGTTGGCTTGATAATCCTAGCAGGATTTGTGATTGTATCTTTCACTATTCGTAAGATAGTGGAATACCGATGTGATAAAAAAGATAAGGAGTAGGGGAATGAACGAACTAGAAAGAACAGCCCTCAATGAGATATTGAGGACCGTAACCTATATTGCTGAGAAGTTGGATGAACTAGATTCTAAGATTTCTTTGAACGATTCACAAGTTCCTGAGCATCAAGAAATATGAGTCTTTTTTCAAGGTAGTAGATAACACCGTGAATATACTTTTTCAAGTCGGCGAGATTCTTGTCTGGATTTTTACGATAGTAATGTCCTTCGTCGTTTCCGATGTAGGTAGAAGCTAAGGCAAAAGTTTTAAGATCTTCATCTTCGATATAGTCTTCGATAACTTGCTTTAAAAGCATATTTGTTATTTTCTCTTTTTCATCGGGTTTTGTAAGAATTGAAAAATCTTTGACGAAAAACTCTAAAGCTTTACGGTAACCGATACCTGCAATAAGGTCAAGATGTTCTTGTTCTGCTTTGAGAGATTGAACGTAGATTTCCTTGCCGACTGGCGAAATCAATTCAAGATCCTTGGATATAGGTATGTCGCTAGGTAGCTGAGGCTTAGTCTTTATGTGCGTTATAAGACCATCAAAAGGACTAACAAATTCTTCAACCCAGTAATGATAACATCCTAAACAACGGAGCGTTACATAAATGCTATTTTCATTTAGCTGGTTTTTATTATATCCTTGGGAAACTACTTGAGGATTGGTAGGTTTAGAGCAATTTGGACAGAAGTCATCTATAAATACCTCTTCCTCGTTATAAGGGTTTGTGTCAACTTTGATACGCATATAAGATTTCTCCAATCATTTTATTTTGATTATACCACATTTGAAAGCGAGTTAGAATTGGAAGATAAAATCATCGAACTTGCTGATTACTTCATCAGCGAGAACACAACGTACAGAGAAGCTAAGATAGCGTGTGAGAAGCTATTTAGACAAGTCAGCCATGAGATTGAACTCAGGGCACTGGAAAGTAAGACGAGGGCATGAAAGGAGGACAATATAGTGAACGGACTAGGACTAATCATAGTAACAATTGTAAATGTAGTTTCTGCTTTAATAAATCTATTTTGCTTTATAAAAGACAGGATGGAATGATTTGTGTTTGAAAATGAAACGAATTCTCTTATCAGTCTTGACTTTGATTTTACATGGTAAACTATCCAGGTAATAAGAATAAGTAATACTGCTATGGGGAAAAATAATTCCATCACCTTCAAAGGGATAGGAATGTAAATCGTCTTTTCTAAAAGCAAACTTGTGTAAAGGGAGGTTTTCGTATGGTTCAAAATTATTATCTTTCATTTCATTTCCGTCACCATCGAATAATTGGATACTTTTAATTGTGTATGTGCTATTGCTTGGGTTAACAAGGTCAAAAGAATATTTGTAAGGTGCTTCATTTGACACTTCAATTACATAGGCATCTGTAATCGATAATTGAGCTCTATTTATAAAAAACGAGTAAAGCAAACCTGTAACACCAGTAATAGCACCAATCCAAGCAGCAGAAATATTCAAAATATCAATCAAACTAAACATAAGAATTACCTCGTTTTTGATTTCATTATATCACAAAAATAGAGGGCAACTATTAACACAAGGGGGTGAGTGCGTGCAGGAAATGAATCTTAAAAAGTGGATGGTAGTTAAAGATTTAACTGTTGCAGAATTTGCTGAAAAGGTTGGGGTGTCACCTCAGACAGTCACAAACTGGCGAAAAGGTCATACGATGCCAAATAGTAAATATATTCCAATTATCGAACAGATTCTCGGAATTAAATATCAAGATATTACATGGACAGAAACGTCTTAATTTTTTCAAAAAAATATCTCAATAATGAGAACAAAAGAAGGCTGAATGAAAATAAGCGAAGAGAAAGGAGAGCGTATGACAGATTTTAAAAACTTGAATGTCCAACTAATCTTTCAGAAATGCAACGGATGATTACACAGCGGTTAAAAATGATTTTCTGAGAGATCCAAAACTTGAACCTGCAACAATTGGGATATTGATGGTTATTCTCAGCAATAAAGAGAATTGGCTAGTCTATCCAGAGGAAATAGCTAAACGATTAAATGTTAGTCGTGACATGATAGACCGTCATCTAAAAAAACTAGAGGATGCTGGTTATATGCGAGTTGTCAAAAAAAGCCTTGGTAGAGGTCGAGGAGTTCAGACTTTTAGATTCTTCTCAGATATAAAAATTACCGATTTTCAATTTGAGATTATGTTGCAGAGATTGGAGGATGCTTTACAAAAGTTATTCACAGTTTGATATTTACATTTCCGACTTTTACAAATCTGTATTTTACAAATCTGTATTTTACAAATCTGTATTTTACAAATCAGTAAAATAAGGCACTAATAAATATTAACTAACAACAAGTATTAAATAACAATAAATATTAAAAGACAACAAGTCCTACTTCTCTTAATAAATAAAAGAGAGGGTAGAAAAAATAAATACAAAGGAGAAAGAAATGAGACCAAGACGATATCCGTATAGTTTCAAACCAAATCTGATGAACATTTTAGATAGTCGCTTTTATACACGGCTAATTATTGAAACAGAGGATGGAGCGAAAAAAATAGCAGAAGTCACACTAGATGATGTAACCACTGCTACAGGATATGTTGTAAGGCTAAGACCAAATTATGACTAGCCTTTAGGTGGGAATGGATCTTTACCGTGGCTGTCACGGCTTTGAATTTTCCCATCTTTGCCATGAATGATAAGTTCGGAACCTTGATTTCGTGAAATCTGTCTAGCAATATTTGTAGCTTCACTCTTTGTAGTAGTGTGAACAGTTGCTCTTGAATTGCCAGCACCTTTCACGTTCCAACCACCATTTTTGGCAGGGACAACATGCTGATTTTTGCCCATGCTTAAATCTCCTTTCTATTGGAATTTTGACTAAAACGGGAGAGGTCTTAGTCAAGAATGATTATAACATAGATAGCAGAAAAGCACAACATGTTGTTAATCATATATGTGTGTTAAACAACATATAGTGTTTTTGGAGGTATAACATGTGGGAACAATTAAACAGAATTATGCAGGAAAGAAATTTGAACGGACATCAATTATCTAAGATGGCTGGAGTCAATCGAAGTTTCTTTTCTGACCTGAAAAGCGGAAAAGTCAAATACCTTTCTTGGCCGAATATATGCAAAGTCGCTGATGCGTTAGGCATCAGCATAGATGAACTAAGATAAAATAAAAAAGCACCTGACGGCAATCAGGCGCATACTTAAATATTCAACATGATTATAACACGAAAGAGAGGAAATTGCATGCCGAAAACAGAAATTACTTATAAGCCAGTTGATGTGGACGAAAAAGCTACGCATGGCGATTACAAACATCTTTGTCAGAGGTGGGAAGGGTTGACTCCAGGGACTGCAAAAGTCTGGGCGGGTGAAATGCGAGAACATCCAGACTTCAAGCAGTTCATCGATAACCCAACTCATAAGATTGTATTTATTGATTACGAAGGATTTCGCATGTTCGTCAAATGGAAAAGTCGTAATCGCTATCGTACAAAGAAAGAAACGTTATCAGAAATGCTTGAGAATATCAAGAAAGAAAAACAATTCGGAGTATAGGAGAGAAAAAATGTTTGAACCACCATTAGTTAGCCAGCTTTTAGGAACTGGCGCAGTGATTTTGGGATTTATCGGAGCTGGGATTCTAGCTCGTCAGATGGATAAGCAGGAAGAGGAGAAAATCCGCCAGAAGGAAGAAGAGAGACGAGAAGAGCAAGAATTTGCGTCTATGATTATCCAAGGCTACAACCAAGCATACGAACGTGGCAGAGAGGCACAGCGCCAAGAAATCCGCAAGAATATCCGTCGGGAGTTCAAAGGCTTCACATACGACAACGAACCGCCTGTAGGATTGCGTCCTGAGCCGTTAGCTTTGCCAGAACCACGAAGAGCACGTTATGCAAAGTATTTGGGATAGAGCAAAGGAGACGCTGATGACTAGAATTGAACTTGAAAACCGTGTATGGCTTTTGGCCAATCATAAAGAAAAAAACGAATTACTGGATCTTGGGCTAACGTCAAAGGCTAGATATGTGAAACGAGTGCTGGAACTTGGAAAGGTGTATGCTCATGTTTGATTATGACAGAGATATAATGCAACCGCCTGAAGAACGAGAAGAACTTGACCCAAGCCAGTACATCTATGTTGGATGTGGGCAGTATCGATATGTGGGTGATGAAATATGATCCAGGAGCTACAAGCAGAAATCGATAATTGGCGAGCTGAATATATTCATCTTGGCCGAGAGCTCGGGGAAATCATCAACGAACAACAAATATTATTTTGAAATTGCAAAACGAAAACAGACGTATAAAACGTGAGAATTGGAACCTTAAGAAGACGAAAGGAAGAAAGAAATGACAAATAATCAATTAGTAGCACAGACAAAACGTGACATCACTATTGACCCAAGTTTACTGACCGGAGCAGACATTAAAAAGTATTTTGACCCACAAAACCTACTGACTGAAAAACAAATAGGTCAGGCTCTAGCCTTATGTAAAGGTCGCAATCTTAACCCATTTGCTAACGAGGTCTACATTGTGGCTTACAAGAATCGTAATGGAGGCACAGAGTTCAGTTTGATTGTCTCCAAAGAGGCTTTCTTGAAACGTGCCGCTCAATGTAAAGACTATGAGGGATTTGAGGCTGGAGTAGTGGCAGTAGACGGCGAGGGTGTTATGCACGAACGCAAAGGGGCAATCATGCTCCCAGGGGATACACTGATAGGCGGATGGGCGAGAGTGTACCGCAAAAATTTCAAGGTACCTGTGGAGATCTTTGTTAGCCGTGAGGAATATGACAAGAAACAAAGCACCTGGAACTCTATGCCGGCTACCATGATTAGAAAGACGGCTCTGGTAAATGCTCTTAGAGAGGCTTTCCCTGAGGATTTAGGCAATATGTACACAGAGGACGACGGCGGAGAAACATTTGACCGTATCAAAGACGTCACACCTCAAGAAAGTCGAGAGGATGTCGTAGCACGCAAGATGGCTCAGATTGAGCAATTCAACAAAGAGCAAGAGGCAAATCATGCAGAGCCTGAACCTGCTCAAACTGAAGAGCCAATCCAGGGAGAATTGCTAGACGGTGAACTAGAATACTAGGAGGACAACATGCAAGAATTACAAGTTATTGATGATAAGAAAATCAATAAAATCTATGAAATGATTACAACGGATGAGCTTACTAGAGAGTCTTTTGAAAAAGACCTCATAGAGGCTACTGAAAAGTACAAGGACTATATTCCTACAGCTAGTACTCTCAAAGATGACAAGGCAAAGCGAGCTGAATTTAATAAGCTAATTGAGTCTAAAAATCGTATCCGTATCGACACTAAAAACTTGCTATCAGAGACGGCTAACACATGGGATAGTTATGCAAAGTCAATTATTGAACCATTTGCAACCGTAGTTAGTGAATTTGATAAAGGTATCAAGGAAATTGAAGAACATCAAAGACAACTAAAAATAGATACGGTTAAGAGTTACATAGCCAACAAATCAGCTGAGTACATGCTGGATCCTCGTCTCTTTGATGAAAAGGCCCTTGAGTATGTCAAGGCTGGCGATTTCATGGCTGATGGCGTGACGCTTAAAAAAGCCACTATGAAGTCACTTGATGACATGGTCACATTTGAGTTTCAGAAACAGCAAGAATTTGAAAAGGCTAAGTCAGCTATTTCAGGGTTATGTGCTGAGTATGGCATGACTGACTCACCTTACATCCGACAGCTGAAAGACTTGACGCTTGCTGAGGTTTTTGAACAAATCAAAGCTGACTATGAATTTGAAAAGCAAAAGGAAGAACTCAGACAAGCTCAAGAACGAACAGAGCGAGAAAGTCAGGAACTTTTAGCAGCTCAACAAACTAAACAGCAGGAACAAGCTCCAAAGCCAACGGAAACCCCAAATTTGACCCAGAGACAGGCGAAATCTTGAACGGTGGGCAAAACCCCAAAAATGAGCCTAACGCTCTTAGAGGGGCTGAAAACAACCTAAAACGATATACCCAAAAAATGACTTTAGAGGTGTATTTTGTAGACACAGCCGAAAAAGACCGTTTCAAGGCTGGTCTAAGTCAACTCGGATTTGATTTTAAAAAGAACTATCAAGTCAGCGGTTATCAACGTATTGAGCCATTGACTCAGGCTGAACTCAATGAGCAATGTGGGTGGTAAGTATGAGTAAACAAGTAAAAGATATACTAGAAACTCATGACACAGGCTGCCCACATGGTATTACATTCGCTATACATCAAAACAAAGAGGAATGTATTGCGTTATTTGGCAGGTCTGGATGGCCTGGTCTTAAACCTCGATTTATTCGTTGGAATGAAAGTGTTAAAAACCAAACAACATACAAAACTGAGGAATCCTTACTTAATGCCTATGTTTGTGATGTTGAAAAAATATCGGAAGATTTTATTATCATTCAATTATTGCCCTTTTAAGAGGGGAAGAATAATCAAAAATCAACAAGCCGTGCATTCTTGTAAAACTGCGAACTAGAAAATGCGTCAGTAAAGGTCATGTGATCTTGGACGAGCGACTGCCCGTATTTAGCCAATTATCACAAAGGCAGTCGCATTTTTTTGAAATGACATGAATGAAATCAAAGAAAAAGCTCTGGCAAAGTTGCTAGAGGAATTAAAAGGAGATCATGGACCAGCTGAAGATGCAATACACAATTGGATTTGTGATCAAGAGGACGAAAAGCTTTTCGAAGGAGTTTTGGGTGATAAGAAATCTATTAGAGAAGCTTTGAACTATTGCGCTAGCCAGGCTAAGAACTTTAAGTCAGGAACTTGTGCGATGGTAGATGACTCTACCGTATTCGGTTGGGTCTATAAGTACTTTACTGGCAAAACCAAAAAGGTTGAGGCAATCCATGCGACTGTAGTAGTCGGCCAACAACCTGAAAAACCAAAATCTAAAAAAGTTAAAAAACAGAAAAATGTTATTGACGGTCAGCTCGATTTATTCGGAGAATTAGCATGACAAAAAATCAAAAAATAATTGCCGGACGTTTGAAACCGCCCCAAAAATTCTTTGACTGGTGCTATTCGCAGATCCCGTCCATCAAATGGTCTAACAAATCTCAAACTATTCAGAGCGATCGGACAGGTTGTAGAGTTATCGAAAAACGTCTGACAAAATCGAGCAGATTAGACTTTTACGACAAATTCTACAGTTTCGCAATTATTCTTGTGACGTGCAAACGGATTGAAATCCAATCTTACGGATTCTGGTCGCGATACACGAACGGCAAGCAATCTATTAGGATGCAACTTACAAACTTTGAGCAGATGAGCGACAATCAAGTTATACAACTGACTGAAAGATGCGGAGTCTACGCTCCTGGACTTACTCCTAACTTCTCAGGCCAAGGAGCATATTCAGGAACAATATTTTTTGAAAACAATTGGGAGAATAAGATTCGAGAAATTTCTGAATTGAAGTACTTGGAATTTCCTCGTGGGTTGGGCTACTATCATTTGCCACATATGTATAAATACCGCTCTGAAATCGAGTTTCTTCAGAAAATAAATGCCTGGAGAATGGCTACGGATTTCGCTTATGATGTTACTGAATATGATGGATGGCATGTGAGAAAAGCGGTTGATTGCCGTGTCGGAACAAAGAAATGGCTTCATGAAAATAAGCGATTTTTCAAAAATACAGATAGGTCCTTCAGAGATTATGAGCTAGAACGTCGCATCAAATTGCGAGGTGGCACACTTGTTCCTGGGATTGAAAAAGTCCTGACTTATCAAGACATCAATAAAATTCCCAAAGCTGCCAAAATGAACAGATTCCAGAATTGGTTTTTAAAAAACAAAGTTAATTTTGACTACTATGTAGACTATATCAGCATGTTGAACGAGCTTGATATACCCATTGATACCGACAATCTCATCATGCCGAAAGATTTAGTCAAAGCACATGATAATGCGGTTAAGCTGCTCATACAGCACAAGAGCGAGATTGAACAGCGCAAGTTCGAGAAGCGTCTGAAATCTTTGGCCAAATACGAGAAAGCGGTAGGCCAGTATCTCTTTAAACCGGCCTATAATTCCGGAGAATTGATTTTGGAAGGGAAGGCATTGTCTCATTGTGTTGGTAGTGCTAGGTATACTCAAGATCATGCGAACGGCAAAACGACAATCATATTTGTTAGGCCAAAGATGAACCAGACAAGCCGTTTTTTACTTTGGAATACAAGGATGGCCGAATTGTTCAAATTAGGGGAAAACACAATTTATCAGCTCCTGAAGAAATCCGGCAAGCTGCAGATAAATGGCTATTAGAAATCAACAAAAATACAAAACACGCATAAAGGAGAAAATAAATGCTAAACAAAATCGATATACCAGGAACAGATATCACACTTGAAATCGTGGACAAGACCATCACGATCACCAATAAAATTGAATATGATATGCAGATGCATTTTAGAAATACAGATGCAGATGCTTCTCTTGATACAAGTGGCGACGTGTTTGAGCCTCTCTACTGGTTAGATATTAAGGCGACACCGAAAATGCCGACAGAGTATCATACGAGCCTTGGAATCAAGAGAGAAAAGCGTCACTTGGCCGAACTTCAGAAGTTCTTTGAGTTTATTGAGAGTAATAAACGAAACCTATTTGATCTCTGTGGATTCAAGGGAGAACTGCAATGAAATCTCTGACATTATCGTTAGACATTTCAACTACTGCGACAGGCTGGGCCGTATTTCACGGCTCTTACCTTGTTCAGAGTGGTGTCTTAAAGCATAAAAGCAAATCGTTCTTTGAACGTGGGCGCTTCATGGCTAGTGAATTGCGAGCGATTCAATCGAGAGCGCTCCAGAAGTACGACTGCCATTTTGAATCGATTGTGGTCGAGAAGAATTCAGTCATGGGACCAAATCAGCAGTCTATGATCAGCATCGGAATTGTGACAGGTATCATCCTTGGCCGACTGATTGCTGACAATGTGTACTTCGTGAACGTGTCGACCTGGCGCAAGTACTGGAAGTTTAGTTACAAGGACCGAAGTAAAAAGTCGATGAAGCTGCAGGCAGTTGCTAAGGTGTCTGATGAATTCGACCTGAACGTTAAAGACGATGAAGCTGACGCCATCCTTATTGGTTCGTATTTTGTAAATCATGGCCAAGAATTTGGAGAATTGGAAAGCCACAAGGTGAGTTGAGGAGTTGGAAGATGAATAAGCAGGAATTGATTGATTATTGTAACGCCTTAAAAGAAAGTAAAGGTAGATTTATCAATTGTATTGATGTAGACAGGATCATCGATACAATCGAACAACTAGACGAACCAGAAACAGGTCATGCAGACGAAGCTCCACGCTATCTCAAGAACATACTAGCACGATTGCGAGAATTGCCATTGCATAACAGAGAGGTTTGGTTGAAAGTTATCATGAGTGAATTTAAACAGGATTTTAGTCATGCGAAATGGCGTGAGGGTTACGAACAAGGAAAACTTGAAGGTATGGCTGAACGTGAAAAAGTTAAAGTTCCGCAGTGTGTGGCGGATGTGATTGAAGGAGCAAGAGAACAAAGCCCAGAACTAGAAGATGCGCTTCACTATACTTGGGGCAACGGAACTAAGGAATTCACAGAATGGTACAACAAGAAATCTAACAGAGACCTCTTCGCCCGAGCTTGGCTTGACGGCTATGAAGTCGAGGAAGAGAAGCGGTATCTGGTTAAGGTAAAAGGTATGTCCGAAGAGAATACATATTTGACATTTAGATTTGGCCATACGTGGATGCTAAGCAATTTCGAAGAGTGCGAAGAATTTCGCTTGCACCACACCCGCAAAGAACTAGAAGAAGCTGGCTTCGGATGGGTCTTCTCTTGTGAAGGGATTGAGATGGAGGAGGTGTAAGATGAAAGAAAAACAAATAACAGATTTAATCGAAAGAATGCGTAAACTTGGACATATTTACTCTTATCAAGGCGTAAAAAAACTTATCCTAGAATACGAGAAGTTAAACAAACCAGAAAAAGTCAAAGTTCCGGAGTATATAGAGGACTGGATTTTTAAATGCCAACTTTTAAATAATTTTAGCTTGAGTAGTGCACTAGATAGTAACACAATCCATCTCTACGCTAAAAAAAGCGAATTCGTGAAGAAATGGCTTAATGACAAAAACAACCAAGAACTTTTCGCTCGAGCGTGGTTGACTGACTATGAGGCTGAGAAAGAAACAAAATACAGAGTCAAGTTAAAAAATACAAATGACTATTTAAACGAAACAGAGGTTGGATTCCATTTTTACAACAATTGGAAAAATAACAAAACATTTACACGAAAGGAACTAGAATATTCTGATTTTAGCTGGGTGCTCGACTGCCCAGGAATTGAGATGGAGGAAGTTGAGTGATGTTTGAAAGCGTAGTTGTAGATATGGTCACGAACAATGGTTTGGTTGAAGAATTTATAGATATTGACGAAGTGGCTTATGTAGATTTTGATAAAGAGTTAATATGTTTTAAAGCGCATGATGCTCTAATTCCACGGATGATACCAGTGACTAGAAGTTCATTGCTTCGAGTTAAAAAGGCTTTGTTTTATAAAAGTATATAAAAATATTTATGAGGTGGTAACAGAATGAAACGATTTATCGCAATCTGGATATTATTGTCTGCTGGATTAAATATTTGGCAGAGCATCCACATTAAAAAACTAGAAGAAAAGCGCCCAATGGTTGTCTACAAGGCTGATAACGCAGGCGCAGAGATATTCGGCAAGGTTGTCGAGAAAGGACGACATGGCAAGCTGTATACAGTGACTATCAGAGATTATGGGATTTTCGTAGTCACTAGAGAGCAGTATGAGAAGATTAGAGTAGGGGATGAGGTGTTGCTATGACAACAAACATGGAATTATTAGCGCATCATGTTGAGCATTGGGCGAAAGATAGAGGGTTAGACAATCCCGACAATAGCACGGCTCAAGCATTGAAGTTGTTTGAAGAAGCAGGCGAACTGGCGCAGGCACATCTCAAGAAGCGAGATGATGAGGGCAAGGATGCCGTAGGTGACATTTTGGTAGTGTTGACTATCTACTGTCAGCAGAAAGGCTGGTCTATCGCTGAGTGCTTCCAGACGGCTTGGAATGAGATTAAAGACCGTAAGGGTAAGATGGTAGACGGCTCGTTTGTCAAAGAGGAGGATTTATAAAATGAAAAAACTAGGAATCATTATTGGGGCGGTATTTGTAATCGTTGTATCGCCATTTGTGGTTCAGTATGGGTGGAATGAGATTATCACAACAATTGTTCCAGTTGGTAAAATTACAGTCTGGCAAGCTTTAGGGATGGATGCACTACTATCTTTCATTTGGCCTGTGTTATCCAGCAAAAAAGAATCTTATGAAGATTATTCATATGCCGTAAAAAGCAGTATTTCAAAAATCATTACATGTGCATTTTTGATATGGCTAGCTAGTTTGTTTATTTAAGGAGTGTTGGCATGATACCGAAATATAGAGCGTGGGATAGCGCAAAAAAAGAAATGTTTAAAGATACTTTCGCAATAACAGAAAGTGGGCAAGTTGTAGTAGTTGAACAGGAGTCCGTCGCAAGCTCTCCAGATTATGTTTTTGTTGAACATCTGGTCATCATGCAATCAACAGGATTGGTTGACAAAAACGGCAAGGAAATCTTTGATGGGGATATCCTTGATTACAAAGGCAGAAAAGCGCTTGTAAGATGGCATGGCTCTTACGCAAGTTTTATTTATAGATTTGTAGATGAACCACACAAACGAAATGCAGAATGGAAACCTCTTTATTTAGCTTACATGAAATGTGAAATCATCGGCAACATCTACGACAACCCAGAACTTTTGGAGGATAAGGAATGAGACCAAAAAGATACCCTTTCAGTGGCGCTAAAAAAGAGAGCGAAGCTAAGAAGATATCGTTAATGCTTAAAAAAGTCGATGAATTTGACTTGAAAGGATGTGTTTGGGCGGAGCCTCTCCCTCTTTATAGAAAAACAAGAGTCCAGGTAGAGCTAGAGGGTTATGGAAAGAAAATCATAACCGAATTTAAAACAGATGATATGGATTTTTCCAGAAAAACTTCATTCTTTAAGAGGGCATTATTCAAAAGAGCTGAAATGATGTCTCAGTTTGATTTTAGAGAAACAACAATCGAAGAATGGAATCGAATAATCTTAGAACTTTTGGAGGCTATCAAATGGACCCAGAAATAATTGATAATATAAACAAACCAAGCCACTACCAAGGCAGATTTGGCATGGAATCTATCGATGCTTTAAGGAATTTCATGACACCAGAACAGCTGAAAGGCTTTTATCTTGGAAATGCCTTGAAGTATCAACTGCGATTCCAGAAGAAAAACGGTCTTGAAGACCTGAAGAAAGCCAGAAAGAACCTTGACTGGCTTATCGAGGAGATGGAGCATGAGAATTAAAACATTAATGGGAACAATCATCAATGTTGATAGGATAAAGCGCAGTATCACAGTTGAGGGTATTGAATTAGGCTCAGATTGTCGAGCTTTAGTATCTAAACACAAAGATGGTACAGGTACAATAACACTAGTTTTTGATGGAAAAATAATTTAAAAAAGGGCATAAATGAAACCAAAAAAATATCCATATTCAGGAAGAAAGAAAAGGCAAGAAAGGCCTGCTGATGTAAAAATTCCTGCTTTAGTCATTTTTCCTAACGTTTCTTTTAGAAAAGAACTACTCAAACACATCTACACAGTCACTAAAAATCATGATAATTCTACAATCATTTATTTCAGGATCCCCAAAATTTTTGGAGCATACGAGGAGCAAAAAGCTAAAGTAAATCTTAGTTATGAGAAAACTCTCAAGATACTCAATAACCTCTAAAATAAAAAAAGCCAAGACACCCTCTGTCTCAGCTAATAGTTCTCGCAAAGACTATTATATCACAAAGGAGATAGAGAGTGAACAAGGCTAAAGAGCTATTGAAAGAATTACAAGACCTTGACATGGACATCCAAAGCCGTATAGATGAAATCAATGAGCTTGAGGCAGGTTTGCTCTCAAGTCCTAAGTGGTCAGGTGTCAAAGTCCAAGGTGGACAGACTAGAAAAGTTGATGATGTCTATACTCAGTTGGTAGTGATGAAAGAGGCTATAGAGCAGGATACTAAAGAGGTTATCAACAGAAAGCTTGAATTAGGTAGAATGATCAACAGGCTTAAAAATCCAAAACATAGAACTATTTTGAGAAAAACCTACATCAATAAGATGTATGTTGATGATATTTGTGACAAAATGGAAATCAGCAGAACAACTTTCTACACTTGGCGGAATATGGCTATCTCTGAACTGAATGAGGTTTTGGAGAGAATGGAACTAAATTGAACTTTACAAAACCGTACGGGAAAAAATGATACTTGTTAGCACAGTTTTGTAATTCTGATAGAATGGTAGTGTCAAGAATTGAAAAGAGAGGTACCTGAAATCAGGGTGTCGTAAAGGACATTGAGGGTTCGAGCCCCACCCTCTATTTCGTTCATTGACGTCTCCTTTATACTTTATTATATTTTTTCGAGGCTTCGGTCTCGTTTTGGCGGTGACAGGTAAGTGGTTTATTTCCTCTATTCTCTAATCCTTCGGTTCGATTCCGGACATCGCCGTTAACGACTACAAAAAAATAAATCAGAAAATTGATTTCTAATTAACACGCAAGGTAGTAGTCGTCTTGCAGTTGGAACGTAGCTCAGTTGGAGGAGCGATATGACTATAAAGGGTCTGAAACGTAGGCAGGTTCGAGTCCTGTCGTTCCAATTGCGATTTTAATTCGCAGTGAGAGGTCTTGAAAAGGTCACACATCGTGTGGCTTTTTTTGATTTACAAAATAAACAAATCAGGGAGGAGGGCATGGAAAAAAGCGAGCTAGCACGCAAAGACTATGAGGCAGGCATGAAGTACAAAGACATTGCTACTAAGCATGATGTCTCAATCAACACAGTCAAATCATGGCAACGTAGGCATAATTGGACTCGTACAAAAAAGGGTGCACCCAAAAATCCAAGAGGTGCACCAAAAGGGAATAAGAACGCAGTTGGTCATGGGGCGCCTAAAGGCTCGCAAAACGCCCTTAAACACGGTCTGTTTGCTAAGTATCTACCGCAAGGAGTGCATGAGATATACGAGCAACTGGCAGATAAGCAACCAATTGATATTCTTTGGGAGAACATTCAGCTAACCTATGCTAATCTTTTGCATGCTCAGCGCATTCTGTACGTTCAGGACGTTGATGATACAACCACTATGCTTATTGCAAGTACAGCCAAAGGTGGGGCAAGCTATGAAGTTCACACGGCTTGGGATAAGCAGGGTAAGGCGTTAGCTGCAATTGCAAGAATACAGTCAGAACTTAGAAATATGATTAAAACATATGATGAATTGACTCGCTCAAGCCTTGCTACAGAGGAGCAGAGATTGAGAATTGAGATTCTGAAATCTAAACTACCTGACAATGAGCCTGAAAACATACATGATGATGGCTTTATTAAATCTCTAGAAGGGGTGGTTGAAGAAACTTGGCTAGATTAAGAATGCAAACCAGTACATTCAAATTTCAACCTTTTAGCAAAAAGCAGAAGAAAGTGCTAACTTGGTGGCTTTGGAACTCTCCAGTTCATGAGTCAGAAGGCATTATTGCTGATGGCGCTATCCGTTCTGGCAAGACTGTTTCTATGAGTCTAGCTTTCGTTATCTGGGCGATGACATCATTCAACCATCAGAACTTTGCCATGTGTGGGAAGACAATTGGCTCTTTCAATCGTAACGTCCTAAAACTGTTGTTGGTTATGATACAGTCAAGAGGTTTTAGCTATGTCTATCACCGTACGGATAACTTGATAGAAATCTCAAAAGGCGACGTGTCGAATGATTTTTATATCTTTGGTGGTAAGGACGAAAGTTCACAGGATCTTATCCAAGGTTTAACGCTGGCAGGTATCTTTTTCGACGAAGTAGCGCTTATGCCTGAGTCCTTTGTTAACCAAGGTACAGGGCGTTGCTCTGTGACAGGTTCTAAGTGGTGGTTCAACTGCAACCCAGACGGGCCTTATCATTGGTTTAAAGTTAACTGGATAGACAAAGCAGAAACAAAGAATATGCTTTATCTGCATTTTGATATGGACGACAACCTTTCTCTTTCAGAGAACATCAAGAAGCGTTATAGAAGTCAATATCAAGGTGTTTTCTACCAACGATATATACAAGGTCTTTGGACGGTGGCAGAAGGTATTGTCTACGATATGTTCAGTAAAGATAAGCATGTTGTATCAACTTTGCCAGAAATGAACAAACTGGGCAAATATGTTTCGGTCGACTACGGTACGCAAAATGCGACCGTTTTTCTTTTGTGGGAAAAAGATATCAATGGCAAGTATTACTTGACAAGGGAATACTATTACTCAGGTCGTGACGAGAACGTACAGAAGACCAATGCTGAGTACGCTGATGATCTAACTGCTTGGCTAGGAGATACGAACATCGAACGTATTATTATTGACCCGTCTGCTGCATCATTCATTGCTGAATTGAAGAAGCGAGGATATAAAATCAAAAAAGCTAGAAATAATGTCCTTGAAGGCATTCGTTTTGTTGGGTCTATGCTAGGCCAAGAGAAAATAGCAGTGCATGAGAGCTGTGTGAATACGTTGAAAGAGTTCCACGCTTATGTCTGGGACGAGAAAGCCTCTGCGAATGGCGAGGACAAGCCTATCAAGCAATTTGACCACGCAATGGACGCCCTGCGTTATTTCTGCTATACAGTATTATTCAAGTCAGGAGGTATGACTGTTTGGAAATAGAAGTAATTAAAAAAATAATCACGTCGCAGATGGTTAAGCACGGAAAGTTTGTCTCACAAGCAGCTGAAGCTGAGAAATACTATCGCAACGAGAATGATATTAAACGAAAGCGTAAGCCTGCCGACAAGAAAGGCGCAGAGAACGAAGCGAAAGCAGAAGATAATGCGTTTCGTAATGCTGACAACCGTATTAGTCACAACTGGCACCAGTTATTGCTTGATCAGAAAAAGGCTTATGCGTTGACCTATCCGCCTACATTTGACGTGGACGATAAAAGCGTTAATGATAAGATTGTAGACGTCTTAGGAGACGATTATGAACGTATCAGCAAGCAACTTTGTGTGAATGCAGGAAATGCTGGTATCGCTTGGCTTCACGTTTGGAAAGACGCTAGTGATAATTCGTTTAGATATGCTTGCGTGGACTCAAAAGAAGTAATACCAATCTACTCAAAGTCTTTGGATAAGAAGTTGATTGGGGTACTGCGAGTATACTCTAGCATTGATGAAACAGATGGCAAGAACTACACTGTTTACGAATACTGGAACGACAAAGAGTGTTCTTTCTATCGCCATGAAGAAAATAAGCAGCTGGAAGAATTAGAGACATTCCAAGCAATCTCTGTGGTTGATACCATGAATGGCGACCGCTCAAGCGACAATAGTTTCAAGCATGATTTTGGCCTTGTGCCTTTTATTCCGTTCAAGAATAACGAAATTGAGACCAATGACTTGAAACCAATCAAAGATCTAGTTGATGTTTACGACAAGGTTTTTAGTGGATTTGTCAATGATACAGACGATGTTCAAGAGGTTATCTTTGTCCTTACTAACTACGGTGGGCAGGACAAGCAAGAGTTTCTTGAAGATTTGAAACGCTACAAGATGATTAAGATGGACAACGACGGTATGGGAGACCAGTCAGGAGTTACAACCATTGCGATTGACATCCCAACCGAAGCCAGAAATCTGATTTTAGAGCGAACCAAGAAACAAATCTTTATCAGTGGCCAAGGGGTTAACCCTGAAACAGATAAGCTGGGTAACAGTTCTGGAGTTGCTTTGAAGTTTCTTTATTCTCTTTTAGAGTTAAAAGCTGGGAATATGGAAACTCAGTTTAGGAGTGGATATGCCACGCTTGTTAAGATGATCTTGAAACATCTAGGGTTATCCGATAAACTCAAAATCAAGCAAACATGGACACGGAACTCAATCAATAACGATACAGAAATGGCTCAAGTAGTTTCTACTCTTGCAACTATCACATCAAGAGAAAACGTAGCTAAATCAAATCCAATTGTAGAAGATTGGCAGGATGAACTACGCTTGCAGAAAGCTGACCAAGAGGAACAATCTGAAAAACTCTACGACATGGAAGAGGTAGAGCATGAGTCGGAAACTGAATAAAGAAGAGAAGATTGCTTTCATCGAATCTCTTGATGACCTCAACCGAGAAGAGAAAGACAGATTGCTATATGAGCTGGCTCAGATTGACGACCTCAGCGAGATAATAGACTACATCGATAATTTATACCACCGAACACTAAAACGTATTACAGGGCGTTTAGAGGCGTTTGAGAGGGTATCTAAAAATCGTAGTGACTCATTACCATTTTATCTGTTATCCCTGACTAAGACTGACCAATTAAAAACCAAGCAAGAGATTGCTGACTTTGTTAAGAAACATCCTGATTTAACAGAGTGGTCAAAGTCAATAAAGGTCAAAACAAATGCAGATGCCTTGTTTGCTGGTGTTGAGATGGATATCGCTGAAATGACTGGCAAAATCAACAAGCGAATAGAAACACATCTCAAACAAACCTACCAAGAAACTTACTTAAATCGTGCTTACAACTACCATAAGCAGACCAAAAGAGAACCGAATTTCAAGCCTGAGCGTCTAGAAGAAGAGTATCTTCAAAAGGCAATCAACGAAAACTTCAAAGGCAAGCGGTTCTCTGAGCGTGTTTGGGGTAGCAATATGGACGAACTGGTCAGTAGAGTAGAATCGCTTGTAAACAACGATTTAAACCGAGGTTATCCGATAGACCAGTCCAGTAAACTTCTAGCAATTGAGTTTGAACGTGTTCGTAATCGTGCAGTGACTGTTTTGCAGACGGAAACGAACGGTATTCAGGCTCAGGCAACGCTGGATGAATATCAGGACGACAATATCAAGAAGTACAGGTATCTAGCGACCTTAGAGGTTCACACATGCCCTATTTGTGGCGAGTTAGACGGTAAGGTATTTCTTGTTAAGGATGCAGAAAAGGGTGTGAATTATCCTACTATGCACCCTCATTGTCGATGTACGACGGTTCCTGCCTTAGAAAAAGGTGGGAAACGCTATGCAAGAGATATTGAAACAGGAAAAGGCTATGAGGTAGAAAGTGGTCAGACCTTCAAGGATTGGCGAAAGCAACAACTTGATAAGTATGGCCAGACTGCCATCAAAGACAAGCTACAAGCTGAACGATTGGAAAAGGACAGAGTCCGCAGAACCAAGGAACAGTTCATAGCTTATAGGCAGGTTTTAGGCTCTCAAAATATGCCCAAAACATTTGCAGGCTTCTATGATTTGAAGTATAATGATGTTGAGGGATACAAGGAACTAAAAGACCGCATCAGATGGACAAAGTCCAAGTTTCCTACTGAGAAATCTTTTGATGGTCATTATAAAAAACATAGAGTCGAGTTCGGAGATATCACAAAAGAGGATTATCTTCATATCGGACAGAATTTGTTGTCTAAGACGATAAACGAGAATATACTCGGTTACGATACAGAAATGCGTAGAGTGCGATATGATGTAGAAAATAATATATATGTTTTAGGCGATAATCGTAGTAAACGTATTACAACAATATTGAAACCGAAAAAAGGAGTTGATTATTATGAGCAAGACTGGGAAAGAGAATTTGATAATCATTGATGGTCGTGAATATGTACATTGTCCAGTATGTGGGACTGTTACAGCAGTGTATGACATCTGTGACGTCTGTCAGTGGCAAAATACAGGAGAAACTAATATAGATGGCGGTCCTAATGAAATGACACTTGCGGAGGCTAAAGAAGCTTACGCAAAAGGCTTACCAATTAGATAAAAAAGCACCTAGAGAAATCTAAGTGCTTTTCTTATGCTCAGAAAGGAGTAAAGGCATGTTTATTTGGGATTTGGTATCAATCACTTTCGGATGGTTGGTATTTTTGTTTTTACTGCTGTTTATCATAGCATTTGTAAAACAAGTAATTAAAGAAGTTAAAGAAATTAAAAAATAACCTAACCGCATCGAAATCGAGGCGGTTTTCTTATGCCCTGAACATGGCGTTAAAAGGTTCACCTATTGGACAAGTCCGTAGTCCTAACAAAAGCGGAGCGACTGGTGATGGAGAACACCTAAAAAGCCTAGCGTAGAGGAAAGGATTTTCAAAATGAAAAAAGAACAACTGGCAAACATCGGCTTAACTGAAGACCAAATTTCTCAAGTCTTCGCTTTGCATGGTGCGGATATCCAAAAGTTAAAGGATGATGTGGCAAGTAAAGATAGCGAATTGGAGAGCGTGCGTGGACAGCTGACACAACGTGACAAAGACTTGAATGATTTGAAGAAAAAAGGCGCAGATGTTGAAGACATTCAGCAAAAGCTAGAGGACTTACAAGCTAAGTACAAACAAGATACAGAAGCGCTTGAGATGAAACTAGCGGATGAGAACAAATCTCGCTTAATCGATGCTGAATTGACAAAAGCTGGCGTTCGAGACGCAGAAATTTTTGAGAAAATCTTAAACAAAGACGAAATCTCTGTAAAAGATGGCAAATTGATTGGTTTGACTGAGCAAATCGAAGCTCAGCGTGCTAAGAGTCCATATCTATTTAACGGGGAGAAACAAGCCCAGTACACGCCAAACCAAGGCGATGGGCAAGGTGCTAATTTAGGGAATTGGGAAATGCTATGAGTGATCCTAACTTTAACCTAACTCAATTTTTAGAACAACAAGGAGAAAATAACTAATGGCTAATGAAATTACAAAAATTTTAGACACGATTACACCTCAACAGTACAATGCATACATGCAACAGTACACTGCTGCTAAATCTGCTTTCGTCCAAAGTGGTATCGCAGTATCAGACGAACGTGTCTCTAAAAACATTACATCTGGCGGTCTATTGGTCAACATGCCTTTCTGGAATGACCTTACTGGCGATTCTGAAGTTCTAGGCAATGGCGACAAAGCGCTAGAAACTGGAAAAATCACTGCTGGAGCAGACATCGCCTGCGTTCTTTATCGTGGACGTGGTTGGGCTGCCAACGAATTGACTGGTATTGTAGCTGGTTCTGACCCAGTCCGTGCTATCTTGAACCGTATCGGTGCTTATTGGCTACGTGAAGACCAAAAAGCCTTGATTGCTACCCTGAATGGTATCTTTGCTACTGGAACAGGTGGTGAGAAAGGTGCTCTTGAAGAAACTCACGTATCAGACCAATCAAAAGCGTCTACTGGTATCGATGCAGGTATGGTACTTGACGCTAAACAATTGCTTGGAGATTCTGCTGATCAAGTTACTGCGATTGCTATGCACTCTGCGGTTTACACTAAACTACAAAAAGATAACTTGATTCAATACATCCAGCCAACCACTGCGACTATCAACATTCCAACCTACCTTGGTTACCGTGTCATTATCGATGATGGTATTGCACCAACAGGAGATGTTTATACATCATACCTTTTCCGCACAGGTTCAATCGGTCTCAATACAGGAAATCCATCAGGATTGACTACATTTGAAACTTCTCGTGAAGCAGCTAAAGGTAACGACATGATTTACACTCGTCGTGCCCTTGTTATGCACCCATACGGTGTGAAATGGACTGGCGCAGAAGTGGATACTGGAAACATCACTCCATCAAACACTGACTTGGCTAAATTCAAAAACTGGAAACGTGTTTATGAGCCTAAGAACATCGGTATTATCGCTTTGAAACACAAATCGGCAAATAGATTGGGTGACAGAATATGATTCAAGAATTGAAACAAGACAACACAATGTACTTGATCTCATGCGTTCGTAAAATGCGTCAGGATAATTATTTCAATGACATGGAAGTTCTCCACTACGCTTTGACTCAAGCAGAAAATGAGATTTTGAATTATATTCACCAAGACAGTGTGCCTGGACGTTTAGAGAACGTATGGATAGACATGACCAACGACTTACTGGACAAGGTCAAGGAGCAAAGCGTGCTTGCTGAAAAAGCTGCTGCAGACGACTTTTCGGTTAAGAGTATCAAAATGGGTGATACGACAATCGAAAAGGTTAGCCCTTACGAAATGATTCAACGAATGAAACAAGTGCCGTCATCACTTGAGCGCTACAAGCGTCAGTTGAATCGTTTTAGGAAGCTACTATGACCGAATATGCTAAGACAGTCTTTGATTCCTTGTATGACTGTAAAATGACGGTTAAAGGTTATACAGAGCAAGAGATAGACGGTTTGACCAGTATGTCAGAAAGCGTGCTATTAGAAGACATTCCTTGTAGGATTTCGCAAATGAGTAATAGTTCAACGAACGGGAGCGACTATCAAGCCAATGGCTACGATATGAAGCTCTTTTGCTCAGTTGTTTATGATATCCCAGCAGGTTGCAAGATTGAGGTGACTGATAGAAATGGGCACGTTAAAGTGTTTACACGGTCTAATGTGCCTATTGATCAGTATTGGTCACATCAAGAAATTGCTATAAAGCTAGAGGGCAAGTCATGAGTGGCAGTTTTGATTATCGTAGTTTCGCTAAGTTTGCTAACAACTTCAACAGGAATGCAAATCATGCGATAGTAGACCTATTTATGAGACAGACCTTGAATTATGAAGGTACAGAACTAAAATCCAAAGTAAAAGAGAGAACGCCTGTCGGTGTTTATACGGATCATTGGGTGGAGTTCACTACCAAAGATGGCAAACACGTCAAATTTTGGGCAAGTGCTCATGGTAAACAAGGCGGAACCTTGCAAAAAGGCTGGTCTAAAAGCCGTATTGAAGTATCTGGACGGACTTATAAGCAGAAAGTTTATAACAAGGTCTACTATGGCCCACACGTTGAGTACGGGCATAAGACGGTCAATGGTGGCTTTGTTCCAGGGCAGTTTTTCCTTCATAAAACGGTTGAAGATACTAAAAGCGATATGGAAAATCGTGTCCGTGATAAGTATGATGGCTTTATGAGAAAGGTAGTGTTAGGAAATGGCAAATAAAGGCTTTCGGTTGGTCGAGGAGCTGGTTAGTCACATCAAGGGGTTATATCCTGACATCAGGATTTATCTGGATGAAGTAGAGCAAGGTTTTAAAGAACCTTGTTTTTTTATCCATGTGGTTGATACTAAGTACACTCCAGAGGCCAATAAGTATGTGAAAGTACGTTCTAAAGTGGATTTGTCTTATTTTCCTCCGAAGAAAAAGCGTAGCGAGTGTTTAGCAATGCAGGAAGAGTTGAGTTATAAACTCTTGCACTTACCGACGATTCATTTATTTGACCGTCAGTATGAAGTGGTTGACAACGTTCTGCATTGTATTTTTAACGCAAGCACACGCTTGAAGTTAGAAGAGGAAGATATCAAACAACGTGAATTGAAAGTGAAAGAAGAGGTAAAAGATGGATAATGTAGATGGAATTGTGTTCCCTACTGCGGACATTTTGGAAAGTAGCGCTTTTACCAACGGAGAAAAAGACATCTTAGGGGCTATTTTAGATCCAGAAGAGTCTTATAGCTTGGAAGAAGCAAGAGCAAAACTAGAATACGAACTAGGAAGGAAGATTAAGTAATGGCAGGTGGAATTTGGAAACGCCAAAATAAAGTAAGACCAGGTGCTTACATCAACGTCAAATCAAAAGACATCGCAATGACTCGCCTTGGCGGTGACGGTGTCGTAACAGTACCGTTGGCACTCAGTTTCGGTCAATCAAAGAAATTGATGAAAATCCGACGTGGTGAAGACCTATTTAAGAAGCTAGGTTATGAGCAAGAAAGCCCACAGCTTTTGTTGCTGAACGAGGCATTCAAGCGTGTGAGTGAAGTCTTGCTTTATCGTCTGAATACGGGCGAAAGGCAAACGTAAGCCTTTCAGACAACGTAACGGCTCAAGCTAAATATAGCGGTGTCCGTGGGAATGACATTACAGTAACGGTCAAAACAAACGTAGACGACCCAAGTTCATTTGATGTTGTCACATTTCTTGATACTGTTGTTATGGACTCGCAAACTGTAAAAGTCTTGGCTGACTTGAAAAACAATGATCTAGTTGAATTTTCAGGAACTGGCGAACTGCAAGCAGTGGCTGGTGCTAAATTGACTGGTGGTACTGACGGAACAGTGTCAACTCAAGACTACTCAGAATACTTCAAGGCGCTTGAAACAGTTGAATTTAACTATATGGCCTTGCCAGTAGAAGACGCATCTATCAAGAAAGCAGCTATCAACTTCATCAAACGTATGCGTGAAGACGAAGGACTAGGCGCTCAATTGGTTGTTGCAGATTCTGACGCAGACAGTGAAGCGGTAATCAACGTTAAAAACGGCGTTATCTTGTCTGATAAGACGGTTATTGATAAGACTAAAGCGACTGTATGGGTTGCAGCTGCAAGCGCTAATGCTGGTGTTGAAAAATCATTGACTTATGAGAAGTACGAAGACTCTGTTGATGTTGTGGGTCGTTTGAGCCATACAGAGACAGAAGATGCGCTCTTGAAAGGGCAGTTTGTCTTCACTGCTCGTCGTGGTCGTGCAGTAGTCGAACAAGACATTAACTCACACGTTAGCTTCACGATTGAGAAGAACCAAGACTTCCGTAAGAACCGTATCTTGCGCACCTTGGACGATATCGTGAACGATACTCGTTATGCTTTCTCTGAGTATTTCCTTGGAAAGGTAAGCAACAACGAAGATGGACGTCAAGCGTTCAAAGCGAACCGTATTCGCTACTTCAAAGACCTTGAGGCTCGTGGTGCTATCGAAGACTTCAAAGTGGAAGACATCGAGGTGCTACGTGGTGAGTTGAAAGAGTCGGTAGTGGTTAACGTTAAAGTGAAACCAGTGGACAGCATGGAAAAACTGTACATGACAGTTACAGTAGAGTAGGAAAGGAGACAGTATGGCTTTTTTAAAAGGTCGTGACGTAATCAGCGGTCAGGAAGGTACCGCTTTTATTCACATCGACGGGAAAAATGAGTTCATGTTCTATATCAAGGAACTTGAAGCAACAGTTAAGAAGAACAAAGAAGAAGTCCGCACCCTTAACAAACGTGGTACGCAAGTAAAAGCGACTGGTTTCAAGGGTGAAGGTAAGATGACCATCTACGGTGTCACTTCAACATTCAAGGAAATGATGTTGGACTACATGAAGAATGGTCGTGATACATTCTTTGATATCCAAGTTACCAATGACGATGCGACAAGTTCAATCGGTCGCCAAACAACTATCTTGCGTGAATGTAACCTTGATGAAGTTGTGATGGGTCAACTAAAGTTGAAGAAGATTTCTTGGAAGAAGAAGTCAACTTTACTTTTGAAGATGTGGATATCTTAGAAAAATTTAATGCGCCTAAATTAGGTTAGAAAGAGGATAGATAAATGGCAATTTCAGACTTTTTACTAGAAAACGTTCAACGAGATGAAACTAAAGAAGTGACACTGGAACGTTTCAAATCTCCTTTTGTCATTCGTAGTATTGACGAAAGTTTAAACGATACGTTGAAGAAACGTGCAACAATCAAGAAGAAAAATCGTCAAGGTGTGACTATTCCAGAGTTTAACAATGAAAGATACATTGACTCATTGATGGTAGCCTGCGTTGTTACGCCAGACCTAAAAGATGCTCAACTACAAGAGTCTTATCATACAGTCGGGGATGAAGCAGCAACCTTGAAAACTATGTTGAAGATTGGGGAATACAATCGACTTATGCAAGAAATCCAGTCGCTTAACGGATTTGATGAAGATATCAATGATCTTGTTGAAGAAGCAAAAAACGACTAGAGGACGGGGACGCAGAGTTGAGTTATGCTTACTACTGTTTGCATCAATTCAACTGGACTCCGTCCTTTTTGGATAGCTTATCTAAACGTGAGAAAGCCTTGGTTTTTGCCTTTATCGATATCCGAGTAGAGGCAGAAGAAAAGGAACACAAAGAAATGGAAAGAAAAAGCAGAGGAAGGAGGAGACGGTAGAAGATGGCTACATTAACACAAACACTAACCCTTAAAGATAAATTTTCTAGTTCATTGAACAGTATTAATAACACAATCGATCGAACTATCGGAAAGTTTAGCGAGTTGGATAGACGTGTCAAGAAGATGACGCAAACTGCAACGATTAAAGTCAAAGCAGATATGCCTAAGAATTTAACTGCTCCTAAAGTTTCTAGCCCTGTCACTCCTAAACCTGTAGCGCCTAAAATGGCGACACCTATCGCTCCTAAACTTCCTTCAACTGGGCCTCTTGTTGGTGGCTTAGGCGTTGCTACGTCCATGCTTGGTCGAATGACCTCTATTTCTCGTGCTTTAAATTTCATGGTTGCTATTCAAGCCTTGAGGCAAATGGCTAATTTAATGAGCGGTCTGATTAAGTCAGGCGATGATTATATTCAGACCATGGCAAGGCTTAAGACGATAGAAGATGGATCTAAGACAGGCCAAGAACTTCAAGATAGTATCATGGCAGCAGCACAACGCTCAAGGACTGGCTTCGGTATCATGGCAGACTCAGTGGCTAAACTACGCTCACAAGCTGGAGAAGCCTTTAAAAGCAATGATGAAGCTATTGCATTCGCTGAACAGTTGAATAAATTGTATAAAATCGGTGGTGCAAGCTTAGAGCAACAAAAAGCAGGGACGCTTCAAATCACACAGGCGCTTGCTTCTGGGGTTCTTCGTGGTGATGAGTTCAACTCTATGATGGAGAACGCTCCGCTTGTTGCCCAAAAACTAGCTAGACATCTTGGTGTCAGCGTTGGTCAATTGAGGGCAATGGCTAAAGATGGGCAATTAACAGGAGATATCCTTAAGAGTGCCTTGCTTGGTTCAGCAGTTGAAACAAACGCTGAGTTTGCGAAAATGCCGATGACCTTTGCTGATATGATGACTCAGATTGGCAACGTAGCTTCATACGCATTTCAGCCTTTGATTCAAGCATGGCAAGAGTTTATTAATAGTACCGCTGGACAAAACTTCATGGCAGGTTTAGAGACTGCTATGTTTGCGATTGGCCAGATAGCTTTATGGCTCTTTAATCTCTTCGTTGCAGGCTGGAACTGGGTTACTGAGAACATAGATTTTGTAATCACTGCTTTAGAACTGTTGGCAACGGTTGCAGCATGGGCTGGCTATGTTGCATTTGTCGCTTGGGCATTAGCAAATTGGCCCCTGTTGCTCATGATAGGAATTGTATTATTGATTTCTAAAGCGCTGGCAGACATGGGGGTTTCTTTTGCGGATGTTGCTGCAACAATTATCATGATGATTGTGTACATAGCAGAAGCTGCTTATAATAACATACAATTCGTCATCAACCTGTTTGTATTCTTAGGCTCTGTGATTATCAATGTCTTTACATGGCTTTATAATGCAGGGATAGAAGTATCAGATGCAATTGGGAATACATTTCTAGCAGTAGTTTGGGCGATTAAGAAAGCATTTTATGATTTTGCTAAAGGAACGTTGGATGGTTTCGCTAGAATCGCAGATGGCGCAGCTAACGTTGCTACATCTATAGGTAATGCTTTTATAGCTGGTGCCAATAAGGCTATTAAGGCTATAAACTGGATTATTAGAGCAATAAATAAAATCCCCGGTGCTCCTAAAATAGGAGAGGTCGGTCAAATTGGTGCTATGTCATACAATGGAGGACTTGGCAACTCAATTCGAGGTCTAGCTGATGGTTTAGATCCTGGTCCTGTGCCTGTAAAAGCTTCTTTTGGTGGTATAAAAAGAGAAGGATTGGAACTTCATAACCCAACAGAAGGATTGAAGAACCCTTTACTTGATTCTGTGGCAGCATACCAAAAACGAAGAATTTCTTTAATGGCATCGGTGACGCTATGAAGGGATTTGGAGACAAAATGAAGAAACAAGACGAACTTGCTTCTAAGTTTGACCAAATGAACCAAACGCCTGCAGGGGCTGGTGCTCCTTCTGGTGGTGCTGGTGGTCTTGGCGACAAGCTAGGCAAAGGCAAGAACATTGGTAACGTCGGTAAGATTGAAGATGAAGTCAAGCTGAAAGACGAAGATATTAAGATGATGCGTGATGTTGCAGAACGTAAGTACATCATTGATTACCAAGTCCTAACACCTCAAGTTAGTGTCAATTACGAGTCTAAAAATAGCGCTACTGAGCAGGATATCAATGATCTAGTTGGTAAGATTGAAGAAAAGATTATCGGATTGGTCGATAGCGACCTAGGAATTGCGTAGGAGGTAGAAAGAAATGGCGATTGGTATTTTCGTAGAGTACAAAGGTCAAGTCACACAACTTCCTGTCAATCCAGAAGAACTGAAAACGAAGAATAGCGCAAATAACGAGTCCACAACGAGTATTGCGCTAGGAGAAATAACCCAGATGAGTTTTCCTAAACTCTCTGAGGTTACTTTCACTTCATTCTTCCCTAGAGACACTTTCCGCTCTTATGTCCTGAATAAATCAGGGACGCCTGAAACCTATGTCCGACTCTTAAAGAAAATCATGGACGGGAAAGAACCTTGTCGCTTAATTATCTCTGGCGTGGGTATCAATATGCTTTCGACAGTTGAGAGTTTCGAGCAACAAAGAAAAGCTGGTATTCATGAGGATGTTTATTACGACATCACTTTCAAAGAGTACAAGATGGCCAAGGCTCGGTTTGTAAATCGAAAAGAAGGTATCAGAAGAGAAGAAAGCTAGTCAGCCTCAGAAAGAACAAGCCCCCTCGACTAAGAAAGAAGTGACTATTGGTGCAAAGGTGCTCGTCAATGGGCAGCTGCATAGAGATAGTTATGGAGAAGGGCCTGGTCAAACTGAGTCAAACGCAACTAGGCTTGTCAATTATATCAATACGAAAGGGTCGCATCCTTATCACGTTACTATGCTGGATGGCGGTTGGCGTGGTTGGGTTACTGCTGATTCGGTACAAGTCCTATGATGGAATTTCTGATTCAAGATGTGAATGACGGTAAAGTCTTTGATATCACTGAGTTAGTCGGAGGTGTCAAATGGGAAACCAGCATTGATTTTCAGCCGGGAAAACTTGAGTTTGATATGATCATAGACTCGCAGGTTGCTTGTAACTTTGGGGATGTTATTCGCTTCAAGGTGGATGATAAGGGCATTTTTTACGGTAAAGTTTTTAAGAAAAAGCGGAAATCAGCTAAGAAATGGTCGGTTACTGCCTACGACAGAATGAGATATCTGAAAAACACTGACACAATCGTGTTTGAAGCCTCTAAAAGTCATGAAATCTTCAGTAAGATTTGCGAAATATCAGAACTTGAGTACAAAGTTGTTGATGAAGGTAACTGGACGTGTCCGGAGAAAATCGAAGATAAGAAAACTTATTTTGCTATGATCCAGAACGCCTTGGACTTAACATTGATTCATGGTGGTATGTGGTACATCATCAGAGATAACTTTGGTACAGTCGAGCATATAGCCTTAAATTCGCTGATTACTGATTTAGTGATTGGTGATGATAGCGTAGCTACAGACTTTGACTATGAAGGCTCTATCGATGACAGTTACAACTATGTGAAGCTGACTAAAGACAACAAACAGAGTAAGAAGCGTGAAGTGTACGTCGTGAAAGACTCTAAAAATGTCGCTCTTTGGGGCAAGTTGCAGTACCACGAAAAAGTGGATGAAAAGATGAATGAGAGTCAGATTCAACAAAAGGCTGAACTCTTATTGAAAGCTAAGAATCATCCTAAAAAGACCTTTAAAGTTCCTTGTCTAGGACATCTTGGAATCAGTGCAGGCAACAGTGTTGTACTGGATTTTGCTGATTTAGAGTCTGAAGGGATTAAGAAGAACAGTCTTGGCATCATCTCTAAATGTACCCACAAGTGGGATAAGGTGCATACAATGGATTTAGAATTGAGGACGCTGGAATAATGGCAGGAGAGTTATTAGCACGCCTTTTGGCGCAAGGAGTAGATGATGGGACAGACAGAACAGATATTGTTTTTGGCTCTGTCACATCTGTTTCTCCTTTAACAATCAAGGTTAATAATAAACTTGAAATCCCTGAGTCTTTTTTAGTTCTAAGCCCAATGGTTAAAGAACTACGTACTGGAGATACTGAAGGGGACAATAAGAGGTGGATTGTTTTTCGTGATCTTGAAGCAGGAGACAAAGTCTTAATGATTAAAGCCCAGAACGGGCAATTATACTACGTTTTACAAAGGATGGAGTGAAGATGGTAGATATACGAAACATCGAAGAAGTTGTTTTGCCATCCTACACTTATCAAGTGAAAAATGGCAGAATACACGGATATATAGATGGCTTAGAAGCCATGAGGCAAGCAGTTGAAAAGATTTTGCTTACAGAACGGTTTGAGTGGGTCATCTACTCTTCAAACTACGGGGTAGAATTGGAGCGCTTGATTGGAAAACCTTATGATTTTGTAAAAGCTGACCTTGAGAGAACAATTTCTCAAGCCTTGTTAGTTGATACAAGAATTAAAAGTGTCCAAAATTTCTTCATCGAGCAGCAAACCAAGGACAGCTTGCTTTGTGTCTTTGAAGTCCATACCATATCCGGTTTATTTAAAGTTGAAAAGGAGGTGACGCTGATTAATGATAGGTGATTTCTTAGAAAAATACACGTTTGATTATCTGATGAATGACGCTCTTTCTCGTGTCAATGAAAATATTGATACACGGGAAGGTTCTATCATCTATGACGCATTGGCGCCTGCTTGTTACGAGTTAGCTGGTTTTTATTTGCAGTTGAAAAATCTACTGCTAGATACATTTCCACAGACTGCTATTGGACAATACCTAGACTACAAGGTAGAAGAGTTTGGTTTACATCGTTATCCGTCAAAAAAAGCGGTACGCTTTGCGGAGTTTAAAAATGAGAGAAAGGAAGGCGTACAAATCGCTCTAGGTTCTCGTTTTGCGACAATTGACGATGCTGCACTCATCTACAAGGTTGTTCGTGCAACAGATGTAGTAGGCAAGTATGAAGTAGAGTGTGAGACGACTGGCGTTGTCGGAAATCGCTACTATGGTAATATCTTACCCTTGGAGAACTACAGAAACCTTGCCACTGCGGTCTTAGGAGAAATTGTTACATCTGGGCAAGATGAAGAAACTGACGATGAATTGCGGAAGCGTTTCTTGATTTACGTCAATGAGAAGCCTTTTGGCGGTAACTTCATCGAGTACGTTCAGCGTGTCCGTGAAATTGACGGTGTTGGCGCAGTTCAGGTTTATCCAGTTTGGAATGGCTCAGGAACGGTTAAAGTGGTTGTTTAGACAACGACTTAAACTTGGCATCTACCGAGACAATCAAGAAGGTGCAAAATGTTCTGGATCCACTAGAATATACTGGAAAAGGCGTTGGACTCGCTCCTATCAATCATCGTGTGACGGTTACGACTGCGACACGCTTCCCGATTGATATTGAGTTTAAACTTGAGTTGATGACAGGATATCAGCTAAATCAAGTAAAAGAACTGGTAGACAAGACACTAGACCAGTATTTCTTAGACTTGAGAAAGAATTGGGCGCAATACTCAGATGTCAACACCTACAGCATGAAAATCTATCGCTCGCAGTTAATGGCCAAGTTACTGACCATTACAGGTATCGCAAACGTTGATAAGATGAAATTGAATAACCGTGAAGCTGATTTAGCACTTGTTTTTACAGGACAATTACAACAATTGCCGTATAAAGGAACAGTGAGGACAGTTTAATGGTAAAAGAGGTAAACTTATCTGAATACGTTCCAGATTACTACGAGGGCGTCAAAGATATGAAAGAACTGGTTCGGGTTGAAAACGCTCTGTTTAAAGACGGGACTGTCTCGTTAGAGCAGTTCATTAAGAATCAGTTTATTATGCTCTGCGACGTTCCTACCTTAACGAAATTTGAGGAAGTCTACGGTATTGTTGCCCACGCCGACGATACGTTGGAGTGGAGAAGAGAGCGTGTCTTACTGCGAATCAATATGAGGCCACCATTTTCATGGTGGTTTTTAATTCGCAAATTAGACGACCTTTTTGGCAAAGGGAAGTACAAGGCCTCAGTAGATTTCGCTAATCAGGTCTTACTGATTGAGTCTGGAGCAGAAACGAGTGGACTTTTTAGAGAGTCAGTTATCTTTGTCAATGCAATCAAGCCAGCAAATATGGGGTATACACATATCCCGACAGTAACAGAACGAGTCAAGCTGAAAGAACGGTTATTCAAGACGTCGGTAGATTTCGCTAGAGCAGGTTATGCAGTCGTAGGAGTGACACCTTTTGAATATGAAGGGCCACAAGAGGAGGTTTTATTCAATGATTAAAGAAACGTTACTAAATACAGTTACAGAAACCGTACTAGCTAAAATCAACAAAGCAAGGTTGAACGATAATCAAATTGTGACGATACAGAAACAACGAGAGCAGCATTTTGTCTTGATTGATTTCTTGGTGCCAGACTCAATCAGAGAAATCAATAAGATTGAGTTGCTAGACAGTTCAAACGTACCGCAGTCTGTCATTGATGTATACGTTCCTATTGAAACAACAACACGATTCAAATATAGACTGGAGGTGCTAACAGATGGCTAAAATCTGGAGGTCAAGAGATATTATCGGCGCTGAGGATGCGCAACGATGGGAAAACAAAGCCGACTTAAGCCACAGGCACAAGGTTGCAGACATCGACGGTCTGCCTGAAAAGATTGACGAGTTCACCAGAAGTAAGGCTGAGAAAGTTGACCTAACTGGTCACATCAACAACCGAAACAACCCACACAATGTTACCAAACAACAAGTGGGGCTAGGTAACGTAGACAACGTAAGGCAAGCCAGTTATACAGACCATGAAGCGACTAAAATAAATGTCAACGAGCAAGAACAACGATTGTCATTGCTAGAAGAAATGGTACTACAGAATGCGTTCTATATACCAATCAAGGCCGAAGATAATGCTAATGTATTGCTAGGTGATGAAAACAACAATTTAGTAGTAGCGGATTGGAAATACCAAGTAGTAGAAAGGGAGGAATAGATGAATGGTAATTATGAGTAACCAAGTTAGAAAAGCTACTGATTTGCCAACGTTATCCAACGTATCGGACGAAGATGTGGTGCTAGTTCACAGTGGAGCAGGATTGAAAAAAGTACCTGTATCCACTTTAAAACGAACATTTACAACACCGCAATCGGCTATATCAGTTGCAACATCAAACACAAACGGTATCGTCAGGCCGGATAATCAGACAACAGAAGTGTCAAATGGTGTGATGAAAGCAAAGACTGCAACTAGTGGGCAAGCTGGTGTGGTGCGACCTGATAACTCAACGATTACAGTCGACAATTCGGGTGTTTTGCGAGTAAACAGGTCAGCGCTTGGGATTCCAAGTACACCGTCCGAAGTAGTTGCAAATAAGCTGATTAACCAAAACGGAAACCAGCAAATGAAGTATTGGTATGGATCTAAATATCAATATGAAGCACTCTCAACCAAAGACCCGAACACGATTTATGATGTGTATGAGTAGGTGATGCTATGGCTACAAGAGAAGGAATTTATGTTGGTGGACATGAAATTGTCCAAAGATACGTTGGAAGTAGATTAGTATGGGAAAAATTCAATCTAATTCTCATAGGGAGCGGAAACTTTAATTTTACAGCAGAGAGAGATGATAAAGTTGTTATCAATTTAGATAATGCAAACGGTATTTATTCATTAGAAGATTTGAATAGATATAAAGAGGCTACAGCGGTAAAAAGGGGTGGTAAAACCTTTAGAATAAATTCAGTGCAATTGACGACAAGGACAGGATCATTTAATGAATTTTATGGTTCTTTTTTTCAATGCGTTTTAGAACTAGAACTGATAGAGATACGTTCTTACATTCAGGAACTAACACTTCATTTTATAAAAACAAGAGGTAATTTAACATGGAATTTGTATTAGTAAATAAATTTTTTAGAGTTGGCAATACGGAAGTCTCTATTCAATGTGACAAGCCGTTTACTTTTTTCACTCGCGAGTTAGAGGGTGACCGTTTGGGTGACACGGACGAAATGCTCATTGAAGCAGTCAAAGAGATTTTACGAACTGAGTTAGACCCAACAAGCGCCATTGTCAAGAACCAAGAACAATTGGCTAAAACGACTGCAGCACTTGAACAAGCGAATCAACTTATGGAAGGTATGCAGAAGGTCAGCTTGCATAATACTGACGATATCGAGGAAATCTTTGCACGCTTGGAAGTGCTTGAGAAACACAATGGTATTGATCATGAGCATGAGGACGAAGCCGAGGGGCATGAGGAAGCACCTCACGTTGCAGAAACAGAAACACACCCTGCTGAACCAGCTCCAGTAACTCAACCAGCGACAGAAGTGGCTACAAACGGAGTTCCTAACGTAGTCGTATCTGAACCAGTACCAGCGCAACCAATTACTGAACAACCGGTAACAGAAGCGCCTACACAACCTGCACCAGCAGTAGAACAACCAACAGAAAGCGAGACAGAACATGAAATTCCTACACCGACAAGCGAAGCGAGCACTAGTGAAAACATTGGAGGTAGCAACAATGAGTAAAATTACATTAGACCAAGCTAAAATCGACATGTACATCAACCTGCTGAAACGTGGAGCGATTGACTTTCATTTGTCAACAAACGCTTCCGAGACCGTGTGCGTAAAGAATTGGAACGCCTTGGGTTGAGCAATTTAGCGAACTAGAGAGGTGTTTATGGACGTCTTACAACAGATAGAACATTTCTTCATGAACGTGCTACCATCGGCTTCACCAATTATCATCGCTTGGCTTAGCTACAAATTGCCGAAAAAAGCCAAAGAAGAGACGGAGAAAATCGTTTCGGAACTAACCGATGTTAAGAAACAGATTAAAGATGTCCAGACTACCGCTAAAGATAGCAATTCCAAAATCGACGAAGTGCAAGAAAAATTAAAAATTCACGATGAGGCGCATCTAAATACTATGAAGTTGCGCCTCGACCGTGATATGCGACGGGCTATTCGTAGAGGGTTCACTTCAAAAGACGAATTTTCACTAGTGGAAAGTCTGCACAAAAGCTACAAGGCTTTAGGAGGTAATGGCTACATAGACCGCTTATTCAACGATTTTGGAAAATTGGAGATCAAGGAAGACATCTTAATAGATGATTAGATAGAAAGAGGTTCAGAATGGGTTGTAAAAACCACAGAGTGAATACAACCAATTTGGCTCGAATTGATGGAGGCGACCTTATTAAGCAAGGGGATTTGTCTTCTACTTTTGGTTTTGAGTTGTTAGATGAGAATTACCGTGTCATGACCTCATTTGAGAGGCAAGAAGCGGTTATTACTCTAACAAAAGGACTACGTAGGTGGAAGACAACTGCTCCCGTCACTAGCCATTCTGTCAATTTTAATTTAGATAGTATTCTACCAAGCGGAAAATACCGAGTAGAAATCTCGGTCGGAGGGTATATCTTCCCAAGCGACAGAGATACTTATATTGAAATTGAAGACTCAGACAAGGAATTGGTTACTGAAGATATCTATAAATTAAAGGAATTAGATATCGCAGAAGAAGTAAAAAAACAGCTTGCAGGTAGAACTGTAGGCGAGAACCCAGTAGGTCAGGAATTGCCAGACCTACTATTTTATTACAATTTAGGAAAGGTGTAACACAAAATGGATACAACAAAATTAACAGCATTCGCACAAGCAGTAGGAGCAGATATCAAGGAAGTGAAACAAAGCGTCAGCACTAAAGTGGAGACTTCAGCAATGACGCAAGCTATCTCTCAGGCAGTCACTCAAGCTAAATCCGAGGTTAAGGCTGAAATCTTGGGTGAAGGAACGCCTGAAAATCTTGACACACTGAAAGAAATCGCGGAAAAAATCACAAGTATGGGCGATGACGCTGGTGGCGCACTCCTTGGAAAAATTACCGAAGTTGGCGGACGTGTAGACCAGATTGCCAATGTTGATTTGGTCGCAATCTACAACGCAGCGAAAGCGTGATAGACATGAGCAATTTAGAGGAATTTGCTCAGGCAGTTGGGCGTGACGTCAAGGTGCTGAGCCAAAAGCCTGAACCAAGGCTGACACTGACAGGAATTACCCTTGGAATCGTTGGAGGCAATCATGTCACCTTACCGCTACCAGATAATGTAGGGCATGAAATGCGAGGTACTGGAATGCCGAATGGTGTAGTAGAAGCTCCTATAGGAGCGACTTACATCGACACGGCTAAAACTAACGGAGCTTTAAAATGGATTAAGACTACTGATGATGGAAATCAAGGTTGGAAAGTTGTTGAAGGCGACACTGGTTGGGTGTTAGGTTGGAAACAAGATAAGGGCGATAATACAAACAGGATGTATTTTAGACGTAAAAATGATGTTGTGCATGTTAAATTCGAACCTAAAATTAGTGATAGTGTTACGACTCCTGAAGTTAATTTAATATTAGATAATGGAAGTGTTAGTTGGGCGGATACCCTATCTATTCAAGGTTTCCAACCTGTTGATGATATACTTCAGACTATATTTAAAAAAACTATAGATGTTTATAGTGAAGTATATGCAGCTGAAAATTCAGAAGATGTACAAGGAACGGGAGCTATGATTCTTCACTTCTTGTATAATAGTGATAATTTAAAAACTGGATTGGAGTTACTGATTGCAACTAGTAGCTTAGGTGCAGCAGACAATCACGTCAACCCATTCTCTTATTTAACAGAAGATGAGTGGCCTACAACATTACCATAAAAGAAAGGAAAAAACACATGCAACAAATTAATGAAATTATCACAAACGGAGCAGTAAGCATTGCAATTATTTTGCTTGCTATCGCAGTTAAAGCGGTCAAGGAGTACCTCATCAAAGAGGGTGGTGAAAAGACTGTAAAAATTGCTGAAATTCTAGCTAAAAATGCGGTTCATGCCGTGGAGCAAGTAGCTCAAGAGACTGGTTTTAAAGGTGATGAAAAGCTAGAGCAAGCTCGTGATAAAGTTAGAGCTGAGCTGACCAAATATAATATCAGTATGACCGATAAGGACTTGGACACTTTTGTGGAGTCCGCAGTGAAGCAGATGAATGACGCTTGGAGGGAGTAGGTATGTCTAAAAAACAAGAAATGATTCAATTCTTCATCGATAAAGCCAACGCTGGCGATGGAGTGGACAACGACGGAGCTTATGGCTTCCAGTGTGCCGACGTGCCTTGTTACGGGCTACGTCATTGGTACGGTGTGACCCTTTGGGGCAATGCTTACGACTTGCTTGAGTCAGCACGTTCTCAAGGCTTGAAAGTCGTGTATGATGCTGAATATCCAAAGGCAGGTTGGTTCTTTGTGAAAAGCTATGTAGCCGGCGACGGTGTCAATTACGGGCATACTGGCCTTGTCTATGAAGACTCAGACGGCTCTACAATCAAGACGATTGAGCAGAACATCGATGGAAACTGGGACTACCTTGAAGTAGGTGGGCCTTGTCGTTATAACGAGCGTTCTGTCGATGAAATCGTTGGGTATATTGTACCGCCTGAAGAAGTTGAAACTGGCTGGCAACAGAACCAGTACGGTTGGTGGTTGGTTCGTGAAGACGGCTCTTACCCAACTGAAAAATGGGAGAAAATCAACGACGCTTGGTACTATTTTGACGATAAAGGCTTCATGAAGCGTAGCACTTGGTTGAACTACAAGGACGCTTGGTACTGGTTCACAGATTCAGGTTCTATGGCCACTGGCTGGGCTCGTATCAATAATGCTTGGTATTACTTCGATGAAGAAGGCAAAATGGTCACTGGCTGGATTAAGCATAAGCAGACCTGGTACTATCTTGACCATAAGAACGGCAACATGGTATCTAACGCCTTTATCCAATCAGCAGACGGCACAGGCTGGTACTACATTAAACAAGACGGAACAATGGCAGATAAGCCAGAGTTCACAGTAGAGCCAGAAGGCTTGATTACGACTAAATAATTTAAAAAAATAAATAGAAAGGAAACTTTCTAAAATGTTCTTTCACCGCAGGCTTAAGCTTGCGGTTTTTTTGTTTGTCTGAAAGTACTTTCTGAATTAAAAAAAGTTTAAATTTCTTGGTGTTTTTGTTGACATACGTCAACAAAAGATGTATAATTAAGACATAAAGATAAGGAAAGAGGAAATTAAAATGAAAAAAGTAGCTTACGACAAATCAGGAATCATGAAAGAAGCTTGGAACTTGTTTAACAACGATGACATCACTCTTGCAGATTTTGAACATCTTGGATGGATGGAATGGAAAAGCGAAAAAACATTTGCTCTTTGCTTGAAAGAAGCTTGGGAGCCGTGAAAAAGAAGTTGTTGAACGTGTTAACCAAAAAAATACGCTGAAGTTGAAACATCTGAAGAAGTTAAAGCTTGGGATTGGGCTTGCAAAAAAAGTGGGTGTTGCATTTGAAATGGACGCTTACACAAAAATGACAAACGTTGAAAACATGGAAAAAGAAGCTTGGCCAGGTACTAGCGTATGGTCATTAGCTATGCGTGCAGTAAAACTTCATATGGAACTTTTCGGGCAAAAAGCCTAAAATTTTTTAACTTATATGTTGACATAAGTCAACAATAATGCTATAATATAATCAAGATAAAGAAAGAAGGAAAAAAATAAAATGAACACATATAAAGAACAACTTCAAGAACTTCAAAAAAATTCGCATTTGATATCATCAAAGAATATCCAATCGATAAAGAAGCGGCAAATGTACTAGCCGAACTTGCTAACGCAAATAATCAAGATCGTATCAAATTTTTCGAATTGAACAAAGGCGAAGATACAAGAAAAGTATTTTACGCTTTGGCATCAAGTGGCTCAGTTGCTCAATGGCTTGAAGATTATGCTTTAGTAGCATACATCAACGACTAAGAGGTAGCTAGATGAAAATCGATACGAAGAAGGTAGAGATGGTCTTACTGGATGAGACCATCCCTGCCAATCTCTTTGAAAAAGAGTTAGGTATTTCACGTTCAGCAGTTACCAGATTGCGAAAAGGTGAGCGTGAGTTTAAAAATTTCACAATCGATACTGCTGAAAAAATTCAAAGATGGATTGATAAAAAATGAAGCTTGATTTGACAGGGAATAAATACGGTCGTCTGACCGTCCTTGGCGACGACGGAACAAGAACAAAAAGTGGCAAAGTGTTATGGCATTGTCTTTGTGAATGCGGCAATACAACCTATGTTCGTGCTGACCATTTAAAAAATGGCTCAGTTGTCTCTTGCGGTTGTTTGAACGAAGAGAAAAAACATGAACGCTTCAAGGATTTAACGAATACTGAAACGGATAATTTTAAAGTAATTGATAGAGCGTACTCAAAAAATCAACGTGTCTACTGGAATTGCATTTGTAAACATTGTGGAAATCACATTGAATTACAAAGCAATCAGATTGAACGATATTTAAGTTGTGGTTGCAAGCATAATCGCAGTACGAAAGAGCGAATGGCTGAAATCAGTAACCCTGAATCTCTGAAGACAAACAAGCCGACTGCAAAAAGCAGTACAGGTGTTCGAGGTGTCTACTACAACAAGCGTAAAAAGAGATATGTTGCGTATATCAACGTTGACAAAAAATCAAAATATTTAGGCAGTAGTGTCTATCTGGAAGAAGCTACAAAAATGCGCCGTGAAGCAGAAATCGAATTTGGATATAAGCAGGAACCGTGACAAACATCACGGTTTTCTATTTTGCAAAAACACGCATTTTGAACGATTAGAAACAGAAATTACAATCCTATTGTTCAAAAAAGCGTTTTCTTGAAGAATAGAGAGGGTGGAATGCAGGGCATTATTGTCAAAAACGCCATTTTGTTAATAATAAAAAAGAGGGGCAAAAAAGGGGCATAAGGTGTAAACTTTTGTATTTTTACGGTAAAAAATATATGTAGTTTACAACGCACAAACGCTTATTTTAAGCCTCTTTTGACCCATGTATTTTTATTTATATAGTGCATCTCAGTTACTCTTAAATAAGAGGCATATACCAATTAGAATTCGGAATACTATAGTATCAGCCTTTTTAGAATCGTGAACACATTTTTAGAAACTGATAAATAAATTTAGTTTCTACCAAAAAAACCCTACCAAAAAAATTAATTTGGCAGGGTTTTTTTCTTTTTAATAAAATTATTTTTGGAGAACAGTTGTATATTGTTCTCCTTTTTTTATTTTTCTGGAGGGAAAATGACAAAAGAATTACAATCATAACGCTATATTGTCATTTCATTTTTTTAGTACGTGAAAATGTATTAGCAGCATAAAATAAAGAAACTAGGAACATTTTTTTCTATTTTTTTAGAAATAAAATGTTGTATAGAAATTCGAAAGAAATAATAAAATAAAAAAATATAAATTAATAAAATAGGTATATATGAACGTATTGACGTCGACAAATGTTCTTGCAAGACATAAAAATACAAATAAAAAAAGAATAAAAAAAATTGTTATATTTTTTTATATTTGTTGTTCTGTTATGAAATGAAAGAAATTGGAAACTAGTTTCTAAATCATGAAAAAAATATTGATAAGTGTTAAAATAAAGACTGTAAACGTTTACTTTAACAAAGGAGCTCATATGTTACTACAAAAAGAACTAATTCCAATGATAGAAGCTAACTTACCAAATATGGCATATGCTGAAAAAGATATTGCTATATTCTTCTTAAAACAGAAACCTCTGAATGATTATTCATCCGAGGCATTGTGCGAATACCTTAATGTATCTAAAGCAACATTGACTCGATTTGCGAAAAAATGTGGTTTTAAAGGTTTTAGACAATTCATTTTCAAATACCAAGAGATGATTCGTGAGAAAGAAAAGTTAGCGTTATATACAGAGGCTACAGAAAAAGTTTTATCCGACTATGAAGAAATGTTGAGAAAAACTTACACGGTTCTTGATGAAGTTCAACTTGAGCGTATTGCTGAGATGATAGAAACTGCTGAGCGTGTATATCTCTACGGTAAAGGAAGTTCTGTTTTAGCTTTACAAGAAATGAAGATGAGATTTATGCGTCTCGGAGTGATTGGTGAAGTATTATCAGACGAGGATATGATTTTGTGGAATAGCTTATTACTTAATGAAAATTGCCTTGTCATTGGAGCATCCGTTTCAGGTCAAACTGATATTGTACTAGAAGGTCTTCAAAAAGCTGCGGATAAAGGCGCTAAAACAGTTTTAATGACTACAAGAAAATTTGACGAAGAAGATTGTTTCTTTGATGAACTATTGTTATTAGCTTCGACCAATCATCTCTCGTATGGCAATCGCATATCACCTCAGTTTCCAATACTTTTAATTACTGACTGCTTATTCTCTCATTATCTGGAAAGTCCAGAGAGACAATATTATTACAATCAAACTATTATCCATAAGGAGGAATAATAAAATGAGCCAAATTTGGACTAAAGAAAAATTTATAAGTCAAGTCCATGGTGGAGTCATTGTTTCTTGTCAAGCTTTACCCGGTGAACCCCTTTATAATGATGAATTTAGCTTGATGCCTTTTATGGCTAAAGCAGCTTTAGAGGCAGGAGCAGTGGGCATTCGCGCAAATTCTGTGCGTGATATTAAAGCAATTCAGAAAGTAGTAGATTTACCAATAATTGGAATTATCAAAAGAGATTATCCACCTCAAGAACCATATATTACTGCTACGATTAAAGAAGTAGATGAACTTGTAGAATGCGGAACAACAGTCATTGCATTTGATGCGACTTTAAGACCAAGATATGATGGCTTAGTTGTCAGTGAATTTATCAAAAAAATAAAAGAAAAATATCCTAATCAATTGCTTATGGCGGATGTAAGTAATTTTGATGAAGGTCTCTATGCATTTAAATCAGGCGTTGATTTTGTTGGTACAACATTATCAGGGTACACAAGTACAAGTGTACAATCAGATGAGCCTGATTTTGAACTAATGAAAAAATTGGCTGATTTTAATATTCCGGTAATTGCCGAAGGAAAAATTCATTATCCAGAACAATTAAAAAAAGCTTATAGTTTAGGTGTTACCAGTGTTGTCATTGGTGGAGCGATTACACGTCCAAAAGAAATTGCTCAACGATTTATTAATGTCATCAAATAAAAAACAATATAAAGGAGAAATCTGATGAAAGATTTAACTAAATACAAAGGCGTTATCCCTGCATTTTATGCTTGCTATGATGAAAATGGTGAAATTAGCCAAGAGCGTGTAAAATCTCTGGTGCAATATTTCATTGACAAAGGTGTAAAAGGTATCTATGTAAATGGTTCTTCAGGTGAATGTATTTACCAAAGTGTAGAAGATCGTAAACAAATTATTGAAGCTGTTATGGAAGTTGCTAAAGGTAAATTAACAGTTATCAACCATGTTGCATGTAATAATACGAAAGATAGTATTGAATTGGCAAAACATTCAGAAAGTGTTGGAGTCGATGCTATTGCAGCTATCCCACCTATTTACTTCAAATTGCCAGAATATTCAATCGCAGCATATTGGAATGCAATGAGTGAAGCTGCGCCAAATACAGATTTTATCATTTATAATATTCCACAATTGGCAGGGGTTGCGTTGACTGGTAGTTTGTATGCAACAATGCGTCAAAATCCTCGAGTGATTGGAGTTAAAAATTCTTCTATGCCTGTACAAGATATTCAAATGTTTGTAGCTGCAGGTGGAGAAGATTACATTGTATTCAATGGTCCAGACGAACAATATCTTGGTGGTCGCTTGATGGGAGCAGAAGCTGGTATTGGTGGTACTTATGGCGTTATGCCAGATTTGTTCTTGAAATTGGAAAGTTTAATTCAAGAACGAGATTTAGATACTGCTAAAAAACTTCAATATGCTATCAATGAAGTTATCTATAAGATGGTATCAGGTAAGGCAAATATGTATGCTGTAGCAAAAGAGGTTTTGCGTCTAAATGAAAAACTTGATTTAGGTTCTGTTCGTCAACCCTTAGAACCATTGGCAGAAGGTGACTTGGAAGTTGCAAAACAAGCAGCAGAACTTATTCAACAAGCACGAAAAGAATTTTTATAATAAATAAAATCAATATGGAGATATGTTATGGGCACAACAGGATTTACAATAATTGACTTAATTATCTTGATTGTTTATTTACTTGCGGTGTTGGTTGCAGGTATCTATTTCTCTAAAAAAGAGATGAAAGGAAAAGAGTTCTTTAAAGGAGATGGTTCGGTTCCTTGGTATGTTACTTCGGTATCCATTTTTGCCACAATGCTCAGTCCGATTTCCTTCTTGGGACTCGCTGGTAACTCTTATGCAGGTAGCTGGATTTTATGGTTTGCTCAATTAGGGATGGTTGTAGCTATCCCACTGACAATTCGTTTTATCTTACCTATCTTTGCACGGATAGACATCGATACGGCATATGATTACTTGGATAAACGTTTTAATTCTAAAGCACTTCGTATTATTTCAGCACTCTTGTTTATTATTTATCAATTGGGACGTATGTCTATCATTATGTACCTCCCTTCAGCTGGTTTATCAGTATTGACAGGAATTGACATCAATATTTGATTATTTTGATGGGTGCAATTGCAATTGTTTATTCTTATACTGGTGGTCTAAAATCTGTATTATGGACAGACTTTATTCAAGGTGTGGTTCTGATTAGTGGTGTCGTTGTAGCTTTATTTGTACTGATGGCTAATATTAAAGGTGGCTTTGGTGCAGTAGCAGAAACATTAGCAAACGGGAAATTCCTTGCTGCAAATGAAAAACTTTTCGATCCTAACTTGCTTTCAAACTCCATCTTCTTAATTGTGATGGGTTCAGGCTTTACAATCTTGTCTTCCTATGCTTCATCTCAAGATTTGGTTCAACGTTTTACTACAACACAAAATATTAAGAAACTTAATAAAATGTTGTTCACAAATGGTGTCTTGTCACTTGCAACTGCAACAGTCTTTTACTTGATCGGTACAGGCTTGTACGTATTCTATCAAGTACAAAATGCAGGTAGTGCAGCTAGCAATATCCCTCAAGACCAAATCTTTATGTACTTTATTGCATACCAGTTACCAGTAGGTGTCACAGGTTTGATCTTGGCAGCGATTTATGCAGCAGCTCAATCAACTATTTCAACAGGTTTGAACTCTGTTGCAACTTCATGGACATTGGATATTCAAGATGTCATTTCTAAAAATATGTCAGACGATCGTCGTACGAAAATTGCACAATTCGTATCTCTAGCAGTAGGTTTATTCTCAATTGTTGTTTCCATTATCATGGCTCATTCAGATATTAAATCTGCATACGAATGGTTCAATAGTTTCATGGGACTTGTACTTGGTCTACTTGGTGGTGTATTCATTCTTGGTTTTGTTTCTAAAAAAGCAAATAAAAAAGGTGCTTATGCAGCGCTGATTGTATCAACCATCGTTATGGTATTTATTAAATACTTCCTTCCTCCAACAGCTGTTAGCTACTGGGCATATTCATTGATTTCAATTTCTGTATCAGTAGTTTCAGGTTATATTGTATCTGTTCTTACTGAAAATAAAGTATCTGCACCTAAATATACAACGATTCATGATATTTCAGAAATTAAAGCGGATTCAAGTTGGGAAGTTCGTCACTAGTCACTAATAGAAAAGAGAAAATAATATGATTATTTCTGAACAATCTGATTTTAGACGATATGCTTCTGTCAATAAACATTTTTCAAAAGTCTGTGATTTTTTAGAAAATACAAATTTGACAGATTTAGTTGATGGAAAAATTGATATTGACGGGGAAAATGTTTTTGCAAATTGTATGACTTATCTAGCTGATGGGGTTCCAGGAGATATTTTTGAAACTCATAAGAAATATTTAGATATTCATATTGTTGTTGAAAATACAGAAAAAATGGCAGTAACTTCCCCAGTTCGTGCTCAGTCACGTGTACCTTTTAGTGAAGAGAAGGATATTGCTTTTTACGATAGCAAAGACTATCAAATTGTTGAATTGCTTCCAGGGAATATGTTGGTGACTTTTGAAGAAGATCTTCACCAACCAAAGATTCATTGCAATGATGAAACTGTTAAAAAAACTTGTTATCAAAGTTTTAAACGAGGAAAAATAAAATGAAAAAAATATTAAACAATATGTAACCTTATCATGAAATTGGATTGATGTTTGAAAAAAATTTGATTCATGGTCTCGTAATGAACTTCATATGAAAAATGTTGTACCATATATAACATTTAAGATTGAAGATTTGAAAAAGAATTAAAGCTGAAATTTAAAAATATATAGAAAGAGGATAAAAATTATGGTAAATTATGGTATTGTTGGAGCTGGATATTTTGGAGCTGATTTGGCTCGCTCAATGAACAAAATTGAAGATGCAAAAGTGGTTGCGGTATTTGACCCAAATCATGGAGAAGAAGTTGCTCAAGAGTTGGGATCAGATGTTTGTGCAAGTTTAGATGAACTTGTAGCACGTGAAGATATTGATTGTGTGATCGTAGCTTCACCTAGCTACCTTCACCGTGAACCTGTTGTGAAAGCTGCTCAACATGGGAAACACGTATTTTGTGAAAAGCCAATTGCATTGTCTTATGAAGATTGTAAAGCCATGGTTGACGCATGTAAAGAAAATAATGTTATCTTTATGGCTGGTCACATCATGAACTTCTTTAATGGTGTACACCATGCTAAAGAATTGATTACTCAAGGTAAAATCGGTAAAGTTCTTTATTGCCATGCCGCTCGTACAGGTTGGGAAGAACAACAACCAACTGTATCATGGAAGAAACTTCGTTCTCAATCTGGAGGACATTTGTACCACCATATTCATGAATTAGATTGCATTCAGTTCATCATGGGAGGACTTCCTGAAAAAGCGACAATGGTAGGAGGCAATGTATATCATAAAGGCGAAAACTTTGGTGATGAAGATGATATGCTCATTGTAAACCTAGAATACTCTGATGATCGTTATGCTGTTTTGGAATATGGTAATGCTTTCCGTTGGGGTGAACACTACGTCTTGATTCAAGGAACTGAAGGAGCTATCAAACTTGACTTGTTCAATACTGGAGGTACTCTTCGTGTTAAAGGTGAAGGAGAATCACACTTCTTAGTACATGAAACTCAAGAGGAAGATGATGACCGTACAGCTATCTATACAGGTCGTGGTATGGATGGAGCAATTGCGTACGGTAAACCAGGAGTACGTTGCCCATTATGGTTACAAACATGTATTGATAAAGAAATGGAATATCTACATGACATCATTAAAGGTGGAGAAATTACAGAAGAATTTGAAAAACTTCTCAATGGTGTAGCTGCTTTAGAATCAATCGCTACCGCTGATGCATGTACTTTATCAGTTAAAGAAGATCGAAAAGTAAGTCTTTCAGAAATCACAAATGCTTAACTATTGTAAAACAGAATAGTAAATTCTTGTCATTATATTAATTTCTAAAGTTCTGTGATACAACTCATTGAATAAAGAAATAGAGATGGGACTGGGATAATGCCCAGTCCCATTTTTTATCAAAAATGTGGGAGTGATGAAATGAAGATTATAGGGATCGATATTGGCGGAACAACAATTAAGGCAGATTTATACGATGATTTTGGAACGAGTTTAAATCAGTTCAAAGAGATAGAAACAATTATTGACTATGATTTGGGAACGAACCAGATATTAAATCAGGTCTGTGATTTAATTGGTGAGTATATTTTACATTATTCAATTGATGGTGTTGGGATTTCCACTGCTGGAGTTGTTAACGCTAATACAGGAGAAATCATCTATGCAGGCTATACAATACCAGGGTATATCGGAGTAAACTTTACTTCTGAAATAGAAAAACGTTTTGGATTGTCTACTTTTGTTGAAAATGATGTTAATTGTGCTACATTAGGTGAATTGTGGAAGGGGCAAGCCAAAGATAAGAAAAATGTAGTAATGGTTACTATTGGAACAGGTATAGGAGGCAGTATTATTGTCAATGGACAAATTGTTAACGGATTTAACTATACTGCTGGTGAAGTAGGCTATATTCCTGTAGGTAATTCGGATTGGCAAAGCAAAGCCTCAACAACCGCATTGATTCATTTATATCAAAAGAAGAGCTTGAAAACTAATCAAACTGGACGTACTTTCTTTACTGATTTAAGTTCTGGAGATAAAGTCGCTAAAGAAACTTTTGAAATTTTTGTAGAAAATCTAACAAAAGGTTTATTAACTATTTCTTATCTACTTAATCCAGAAATTCTAATATTAGGAGGTGGGATTATGGCTAAAAAGGATATTTTGTTACCTGAAATTCAAAGTTCTTTAGCTAAAAATGCAATGGATAATAGGTTTTTGCCTAAAAATGTTGTGGCAGCTACATTAGGAAATGAAGCTGGTCGTATAGGAGCTGTAAAAAAATTTCTTAGATAGAATTTCTAATAAATAGTGTGAAAGATAAGGAGGTGTCACAATGACTAACTCTGTATTTTTCGACAATGCAAGATATTGAGAATGTTGCAACCGATATTATAAAAATCATATGATAATGAGATTTATACGTATAAAGCTGTCTCCCAAAAAGAATTGGAAAAAAACTAGAAAAAAAGTTATGATGAAAAAAAGTCACGAAGAATTAATTTCAATAGAAAGCAATTTAGAAATGAAACAACAGAACCTCATTGATGAGGTTAATAAAACAATCAAAGAAAAATGATGCAAAGATTCAGTATATTTCGTCAAGTAGGAGAGGAGAATTTGTAGAAAAAAATTATTGGTAGGGTGGTAGAAAAAAATATGGCTATTAGTCAGATGAAAAGAATTTTCTACTATTTACTAAGAGTAGTCTTGATGATGTTTTAAAAACTATTCAAGAACTAGAGTCAGTGCAGTTCCGTGATTTAAAGGTTCAGGATAACTGGTCAGAAGCTCTAGAAAAAGATGAGGTTGTATTTCCAACTATTCAAATTTCTCATACTTCTAATTCCATTCATGGGGTTATTGAAGGAAATGATGCCTTGACTTATTTGATGAATAAACAACAACATTTGGAAGCAACTGTAGAGAAATTACAAGAATACCTACCGAAAGAAAACACGTTTAAGTTATTACAGCAACCTCCGATAACAACCTCTTATGAAGAATTAGAAAAATTTGGTAAAGCTAATGTTGCTGAAGGTGTTCTTAAAAAAGTGAATGATCAAATAAACAGAGTTCATGAATTAGAAAGAAACATTCAAAGTAATAATGAGGAAATAGAGAGATTAATAAAGTGGGAAAAATTAGAAATTGTTCCTGCGCATTTAGAACAATTTTCTTTCTGTAGAGGAAAAGTCGGAACAATTCCAAGGACTGTAGATAATCGCTTTATACAATAATTTTTTTAGAAAAACAATATTGAAGTTCAAGAAATATTTTCTAATGATAGAGAGTACGGTGTTGTTGTTTTCTATCAGTCCAGTTGCTCTATTGATTTTGATGAATACTTATTTGAACCATTTGATTATTCTAGAAAGGAATTACCGAAGCAGCGAGTAGTAGATTTGGATCAAGAAAACATGCAGTTAATAACTGAAAAAGAGAATATTATCGCATCGTTGCAAGATTCAAAGAAAAATTTGATAGATTTACAATGGCAAATTGACTATATTTTATCTATCTATGCTCGTCAAATCTCTAAGAATAACCTTTTGAGCACTCCGCATCTAGTTGCATTAGAAGGATGGATAGAAGAAACTCGTATTTTATATTTTATAAAAGTTATGGATGAGCGTTTTGGACATTCTATTTATATTTATGAATCGGAAACATTGTCGGATAATCAAGATGAAATACCTATCAAATTAACGAATCACTCTTTAATTGAACCATTTGAATTATTGACAGAAATGTATGCTCTGCCCAAATATTATGAGAAAGATCCTACACCTGTATTAGCACCATTTTACTTTACATTTTTTGGAATGATGGTTGCTGATTTAGGCTATGGTTTACTATTGTTTTTAGGAACAATGTTAGCATTAAAAATTTTTCATCTACCTTCAGTAACTAAGAGATTTTTAAAATTCTTTAATATATTAGGGGTAGCCGTTGCAATTTGGGGTGGAATCTATGGCTCATTTTTTGGATATGAGTTGCCATTTCATCTGATATCTACAACCTCGGATGTCATGACTATATTAGTAGTGTCAGTTGTGTTTGGATTTATTACAGTATTTGTAGGTTTGTTAGCTTCAGGACTACAAAAAGTAAGAATGAAGAAATATGCAGAAGCATATAATTCAGGATTTGCGTGGTGTGTTATTCTGCTTGGCTTGTTATTTATTGCTGTCGGAATGTTGATGCCTGATATTAAACCGTTATTTGTATTAGGGAAATGGGTATCTATTTTTAATGCTGTGGGGATTTTGATTGTTTCTATTATTCAAGCCAAAAGCTTGTCAGGTATTGGATCAGGATTGTTTAATCTATATAATATTTCATCTTATATAGGTGATTTAGTTAGTTTCACTCGATTGATGGCATTAGGATTATCTGGAGCAAGTATAGCATCAGCTTTCAATTTAATTGTTGGTTTGTTTCCGGGGACATTGGCTAAACTGACAATTGGATTAGTATTATTCATTCTTTTACATGCGATCAATATTTTTCTATCGTTACTATCAGGATATGTTCATGGAGCACGTCTGATATTTGTTGAATTTTTTGGTAAGTTTTATGAGGGTGGAGGAAAACCATTTCAACCTTTGAAGGCTTCTGAGAAATATATTAAGGTTATTACAAAGAATTAATGGAGGATATATATAATGGAACATTTAGCAACTTATTTTTTTCAACCTATGGAGGAGCTTTCTCGCTGCATTGGGAATTGTATTGGCGGTTGGATTAAGCGGTATGGGGTCTGCTTATGGAGTTGGTAAGGCTGGGCAATCTGCCGCAGCTTTACTGAAAGAACAGCCAGAAAAATTTGCCTCAGCTTTGATATTGCAACTACTGCCAGGAACACAAGGATTATATGGTTTTGTTATTGGAATTTTGATTTGGTTGCAATTAACTCCAGAACTTCCTTTGGAAAAAGGCGTTGCTTATTTCTTTGTAGCTCTTCCAATTGCTATTGTAGGATACTTTTCGGCTAAGCATCAAGGAAATGTAGCAGTAGCGGGAATGCAAATCTTGGCTAAAAGACCAAAAGAATTCATGAAAGGAGCAATTTTGGCTGCCATGGTAGAAACCTATGCAATTCTTGCCTTTGTCGTATCATTCATTTTGACCCTTCGTGTATAAGAAATTAATTTGCTATTCAAAGGAGGTGTCTAAATGAGCAATTTAGAAAACTTACGAGAGTCTGTTATTGAACAAGCTCATGAAAAAGGGCATATGAAATTATTGGATTCCAAAAAGAAGATTGATGATGAATTTGAAATGCAAAAGTCGGTCATTGTAAAGAAAAAAGAAGCTGAACATGAACGAAAGTTAAAAAGAATTACAACAGAAATATCAAATAATTTTTTTCAACAATTAAAAAAATAAGGAACGCCAATCAACGTTAGTATCAAAACAGAAAATATTAAAAGAACTTTTTCAATCTGCTTTTAATAGAAATGGAATCTTGGAGTGCAGATAAAGAAATGGAGTTCATCTATCGAATTCTGGAACGATATTCACAACAAGAGGTCATAGTAACTTTTGGGGAGCGGACTTTAGCTAAATTCAATTTGGAACAATTAGAGAAATTGAAATTCTCTTTTCCAAATCATTTATTTAGTGAACAGCCTATCTCAAAATGAATCAGGCTTACTTATTTCAATAGGTAAAATTGATGATAACTATTTGTATAAAACATTAATTGGTTCGATTTCTAAGGAAGAAAGTTCAAGTATCGCAAATCAAATTTTTTTATCAATTAAGGATGAAATTGGTTAATCCTTCTTAGAAATTTGGAGTATTCCAATAAAATTAGAAAGGTATTTTTATGGATACTAATCTTTTTTTCAAAAAAATAAATACGACGATTTCGGTAAAAGAAAAACGATTTTTATTACAGAAGAAAAAAATTTCAAAAAAATTATACAATCCAAAGATACGGAGACATTGGCATTTATCTTAGAAGCAACTCCCTATCATTTATCGATTGACGTTTTTAGAAAAATCCTAGTCAGACAGAGATTTCGCTAATGACAAAAATTAGTCAATGATTATAGATGGGCATATGCTGAAAGTCCGTCTGATAAAATTGTGACTTTATTTGCTTTTACGATATGTTTATCATAATATCAAAGTTTTATTAAAATCTAAAGGCGGCAATTAAGAAAGATTTTTTTCTAAATTATTAATTCCAATAGGGATTTTTTTGATATAGAAAGTTTAAAACATTTAGTTTCTTCCTTACATTCAGATACACTTCCTGATTTTTATGGTTCATGAAGTAGAATCAATTTGGAATGAGTATGAAACTTTTAATAATATTCGTGTACTTGATGTCGGAGCTGATCTAGCATATTTTAAACATCTGAAACTTTTATCTAATGAGTTAGGTGGGGTGCTGTCTCAGGTTATTGTTGCAATGATTGACTTTTTATAATATTATTACTGTAAAACGTGGTTTATCTCAAAATAAGAGTCATGGGGATATTTTACAATTACTTTCAGATGAAGGAAGTATTTCTGCTAAAGAATTTATATACATTGTAGAAAATCAAGAAATATTTGTGTGGTTCAATAAAATAAATCTAAGCTTAGATTCAATCTTTTCAACTTACGAATTGAAGATGCAGGACGCAACAATTTCATCTTCTGAGTTAGAATTTTTATGTGATTTACTATTGTATAAAACTTTAGATCAAGGAAGGTATAATGTAGATGGGCCGTTAGTTCTTGCTAGATATTTATTGGGATGTGAGTTTGAAGTAAAGAATCTTAGAATGATCATATCAGCTCTTCAAAATACAATTCCTTTTGAATCAATAAAAGAAAGGATACGCCCGCATTATGGAAGCTAATAAGTATAAAATTGGCATAATTGGTAGCCATGATATTATTTTACCCTTTAGCATGATTGGGTTTGATATATTTCCTGCCTTTCAAGAACAAGAAGCTATAAATACTCTAAGAAAATTAGCTCAATCTGATTATGGTGTCATTTATATCACTGAAGACATTGCTTCAATGATATTAGATACAATTCGCCATTATGATTCTCAAGTTGTGCCTGCTATTATTTTATTACCGACTCATAAACAAGGTTTAAATTTAGGATTAAAACGTATAGAGGATAATGTAGAGAAAGCAGTAGGACACAATATTTTATAATAATGTACAAAATTGTCTGTAATATTATTCTATAATTTTTGGACTTAGTAAGGAGAATAACTTTGACTCAAGGGAAGATTATAAAAGTATCGGGACCTCTAGTTATTGCATCAGGTATGCAGGAGGCTAATATTCAAGATATTTGCCGTGTAGGTAAGCTAGGGTTAATCGGTGAAATTATTGAAATGAGAAGAGATCAGGCATCTATCCAAGTCTATGAAGAAACATCTGGTCTTGGTCCGGGAGAACCTGTTGTTACAACTGGAGAACCTCTCTCGGTTGAATTAGGGCCAGGATTGATTTCTCAAATGTTTGATGGCATACAACGCCCATTAGATCGATTTAAATTGGCTACTCATAATGATTTTCTAGTTCGTGGGGTAGAAGTTCCAAGTTTGGATAGAGATATTAAGTGGCATTTTGATTCCACTATAGCAATTGGTCAAAAAGTGAGTACGGGTGATATTCTTGGAACTGTCAAGGAAACCGAGGTAGTTAATCATAAAATTATGGTTCCTTATGGAGTATCTGGGAAAGTCGTTTCTATTTCATCTGGCGATTTTACAATTGATGAAGTTGTATATGAAATAAAAAAATTGGACGGTAGTTTCTATAAAGGAACGCTTATGCAAAAATGGCCTGTCCGCAAGGCGCGTCCTGTTTCTAAACGTTTAATTCCAGAAGAACCATTAATCACAGGTCAACGAGTTATTGATACATTCTTCCCAGTAACCAAAGGGGGAGCTGCAGCAGTTCCTGGACCGTTTGGAGCAGGAAAGACAGTTGTACAACACCAAGTAGCTAAATTTGCCAATGTTGATATTGTCATTTATGTTGGTTGTGGAGAACGTGGAAATGAAATGACGGATGTACTAAATGAGTTTCCTGAGTTGATTGACCCTAATACCGGACAATCAATTATGCAACGGACAGTTCTGATTGCTAATACTTCAAATATGCCTGTTGCTGCTCGTGAGGCTTCAATTTATACAGGAATTACCATGGCTGAGTATTTCGTGATATGGGCTACTCTGTAGCCATTATGGCTGATTCAACTTCACGTTGGGCAGAAGCGCTACGTGAAATGTCAGGACGTCTAGAAGAAATGCCTGGTGATGAGGGTTATCCTGCTTATCTGGGAAGTCGTATCGCTGAATATTATGAAAGAGCAGGACGTTCTCAGGTTCTAGGGCTTCCAGAACGTGAAGGAACGATTACTGCTATTGGAGCTGTATCGCCACCTGGTGGAGATATTTCAGAACCAGTTACTCAAAACACTTTACGGATTGTGAAAGTTTTTTGGGGGCTTGATGCTCCGTTGGCACAGCGACGTCATTTTCCTGCAATTAACTGGCTTACATCTTATTCACTATATAAAGACAGTGTGGGCACTTATATAGATGGTAAAGAGAAGACAGATTGGAATAGTAAAATAACTCGTGCGATGAACTACTTACAACGGGAATCTAGTTTAGAGGAAATTGTTCGTCTTGTTGGAATTGATTCTCTGTCTGATAATGAACGACTAACGATGGAAATTGCTAAACAAATTCGAGAAGATTATTTGCAACAGAACGCTTTTGATTCGGTAGATACATTCACTTCGTTTGCAAAACAAGAAGCAATGCTAAGTAATATCCTAACTTTTGCTGATCAGGCAAATCATGCTTTAGAGTTGGGTTCTTACTTTACAGAGATTATGGAAGGTACCGTGGCAGTTCGAGACCGTATGGCGAGAAGTAAATATGTTTCAGAAGATAGATTAGATGAAATCAAAATTATATCAAATGAGATTACACATCAAATTCATTTGATATTAGAAACAGGAGGTCTATAAATGAGTGTTATAAAAGAATACAGAACTGCTAGTGAAGTTGTTGGGCCTCTTATGATTGTTGAACAAGTAAATAATGTGTCTTACAATGAGTTAGTTGAAATTCAACTTCATAATGGAGAAATTCGTCGTGGACAAGTTTTAGAAATCCACGAAGATAAAGCAATGGTTCAGCTTTTTGAAGGATCTAGTGGAATAAATTTAGAAAAGTCTAAAATTCGTTTTGCTGGTCATGCATTAGAATTGGCTGTATCTGAGGATATGGTTGGTCGTATTTTTTTAATGGGATGGGAAAACCAATTGATGGTGGACCAGATTTAATTCCAGAGAAATATTTAGATATTGATGGTCAAGCTATTAATCCTGTATCTAGAGATTATCCAGATGAATTTATTCAGACAGGGATCTCCTCTATTGATCATTTGAATACTCTTGTACGTGGTCAAAAAAATTACCAGTATTTTTCAGGTTCGGGCTTACTCTCATAATGAATTAGCTGCTCAGATAGCAAGACAAGCGACTGTTTTTAAATTCTGATGAAAAATTTTGCGGTTGTATTTGCAGCAATGGGTATTACTTTTTGAAGAAGCTGAGTTTTTTTATGGAAGAACTCAGAAAAAAACAGGAGCAATCGATCGTTCGGTTTTATTTATGAACTTGGCAAATGATCCTGCAATTGAGCGTATTGCAACTCCCCGCATTGCTTTTAACTGCGGCAGAGTATCTAGCTTTTTGAAAAAGATATGCACGTTCTAGTTATCATGACGGATATGACTAACTATTGTGAAGCGTTACGTGAAGTCTCGGCAGCTCGCCGTGAAGTTCCAGGGAGACGAGGCTATCCGGGATATTTATATACAAATTTATCAACTCTATACGAAAGGGCTGGTCGCTTAGTTGGTAAAAAAGGTTCGGTGACACAGATTCCTATTTTAACAATGCCAGAAGATGACATAACACATCCAATTCCTGATTTAACTGGATACATTACTGAAGGGCAAATTATTTTGTCGCATGAGTTGTATAATCAAGGTTATCGTCCACCAATCAATGTTTTACCTTCTCTCTCTCGATTAAAAGATAAGGGATCTGGAGAAGGTAAAACTCGTGGAGATCATGCTCCAACTATGAATCAACTGTTTGCAGCCTATGCCCAAGGGAAAAAAAGGTTGAAGAGTTAGCAGTAGTATTAGGAGAATCGGCTTTATCTGATGTAGATAAATTGTATGTGAGGTTTACAAAGCGTTTTGAAGAAGAGTACATAAACCAAGGATTTTATAAAAATCGAAATATAGAAGATACGTTGAATCTTGGGTGGGAATTACTATCAATTCTTCCTAGAACAGAGTTAAAACGTATCAAAGATGATTTGCTTGATAAATACTTACCTTTGGTAGAAGTTTAATCCGGAAATGGAGTGATTATCGATGGTACGTTTGAATGTAAAACCAACTCGTATGGAATTGAATAACTTAAAGGAACGTTTGAAAACAGCTGAACGTGGACATAAGTTATTAAAGGATAAAAGAGATGAATTGATGAGGCGATTTATTTCTTTGATTCGTGAGAATAATCAACTTCGGAAAGAAGTAGAAAGTTATCTAATTGATAATCTAAAATCCTTTGCAGTTGCTAAATCATTAAAGAATTCTCAAATGGTGGAGGAATTATTTTCAATTCCATCGAAAGAAATTGAATTATTTGTTGAGAAAGAAAATATCATGAGTGTAACAGTTCCTAGAATGCATATGAATATTACTTCTCAAAATGAGAACAGTGAATACAGCTATTTATCTTCTAATAGTGAAATGGATGATGTATTTGCTACAATGAATAGTTTAATTGATAAATTACTAAGACTGGCAGAAGTTGAAAAAAACGTGTCAGTTAATGGCTGATGAAATAGAAAAAAACACGTAGACGTGTAAATGGTTTAGAATACTCGATTATTCCAAACTTGTCGGAAACTATTCATTATATAGAATTGAAACTAGAGGAGGCAGAAAGAGCCAATTTAGTTCGTATTATGAAAGTGAAGTAGATCCTTTATTTAGATTATTAATTAGATGAACAAATATCAGCTTGGATAAGGCTATAAGCCTTTCTAAGCTTTTTTTATTGACAGTATCAGGATATCTTTTTTTCAAAAATTTTGGTTTGTTAGATAATGAAAATGTTTCTACTAATCTAGATTTAGGATTAGTAAATCTTAAATGTAATTATATAGAAAAGATAAGTTAAAAAGATGTATTAGCAAGAGTTGGTCTAACTCATATTCATCTGGAACAAAAAGATATATGAATTGTCTGGCAGGGTGAAGCACAACGTGTTGCTTTAGCGAAAATCATTCTTAAAAATCCACCATTAATACTTGCGGATGAGTTGACTGCATCGCTCGATCCTACGACTTCACAAGGAATTATGAAATTATTATTAGATATGAAAATGAAAAATCGTCTAATCATCATTGCAACTCATAATCCTGATATTTGGAATCAAGCAGATGAAGTTATAAATTTAAATCAATTATAGTTACAGTCAATAGATATCTTCTATATTTTAAAGTTATTTTATCTGAATCCGTAAAAAGCAGTTCAATCTTGTACTGCTTTTTCTTTTTACGACTTACGCTGTTTGGTTTCATGAGCAAGCCCCTCAAAGTGAACTAATAACAAATCATGAGAAGTGATAGTGATGAAATTTCTGTAACGGAAGTAGAGCGAATTGCTGAACCATTAAATGAGTATCTCTCGAAGTAGATGCGTCTATTTTGACTTCTAGTCTGATAGAATGGTAGTTTGAAAATGTAAATGATAGCTACTGTTCATAAAACATAGAAGGTATGTAGGGTGTTGTGAGAGGAGCTAGAAATTAGTACTTACCTGATTATTCCAACAACTCCAAAGATGTGATAAAAATTTCAACTACTCTTATCTATAATAAAGCTACCTGTTCTTTGAAAATTGAATCCACTCCGTCTTGATTAGCGTGCCTGTGTAAGTAGGGACTGAGAGTATTTCCCTGTGAAGGGCAACTGGCACAAGACGTGTGTGAGAATTTTCTAACAGACACGGAGTTTATCGTTACCAGACTTAAAACGATGCGACAAACTAGATAAAGGAGTTAATCATGAAGGTAGTAAACTTGTATGATTTGAAACAAATGGGAAATAAAGGTGGTTGTACCATCCAATTGATTCATCACTTTCCTTTTGGTATGGGCTTAGGACATCTCAAAAAAGACTACATTGAATTTAAACGTGTTGGTATCGTTGATGGGAAAGCAGTAGAAGTTACTCTTCGAGAACCTTATTCGAGAGATCTACTGAAAGGTTGTCAAGTCGATTAAGCAACGTCAGAAATTGATAGCTTATCGTTATAAAGAAGGAAAAACTGCTATTTGTGAAGAAGGAGGCATCAGATGTCCTCTGAACAACAGGAACGAATGGCAGTTCAATATGCAGAGCGTAGTCTTTTATTTACTGTCAAAAGTCTTTTAAAGATTCTAGAATGGTCTAGACGTCAGGCTTTAGCACAGGATTCCGCTTATAAGATAGGAGTGCAGAAATTAGAAGAATTGCTACAATCTCCTTATTCGATTGATACGATTAATCTGAAAAAAGATTTTTTAGACAAACCAATTGATATAGAGAAATTTAAAGCTTTTTTAGAAAAAGAAGAGATTCCTTTAGCCATCGCTTGGCAAGGGGATTCTCTACATTTCTACACGAAAGACCGTTCGATTCTAGACAATCATTTAGACCATCTGTTAGAAAAAATGGTTAATGATCCGGAGAAATTAGCTGATTTTACCATGGATAAGTCATTAGACGATGCAATTGATGAGGCTAAATCCCAAATAACCTTTAGACAAGAAGGGGCCGTCAAACAGAAAGAGATGGTGAGATGATGTACAGTGGAAAGAAATTCCTACTATTCTCACTGTTAGGTATCTTACTAGGCTATCTTTTTCATCGTTTGACGCTTTTGTATGATTCCTATACTGGAAATAGCTTAGATAAATGGACTCATCTTCTGATGGAAGGTCAAGATGAAGTTCTTCAGTCGCCATGGAATGTTTCTTTTACTGGAAAATCAAGTGCTTTTTTTCTACTAGGCTTTGTGATGATGTTGCTGGTTTATCTCTATCTAGAGACTGGTAAAAAACAATACCGAGAAGGGGTAGAATACGGGAGCGCCCGTTTTGGAACTCTAAAAGAAAAGAAGCTCTTTTACGGTAAGGAATTTTCTCATGATACGATCTTAGCACAAGATGTTCGTTTGACATTATTAGATAAAAAGCCACCCCAATATGATAGAAATAAGAATATTGCGGTGATCGGAGGTTCAGGAAGTGGGAAGACATTTCGCTTTGTGAAACCCAATCTGATTCAGATGAATAGTTCTAATATTGTAGTGGATCCTAAAGATCACTTAGCTGAGAAAACAGGTAAACTCTTTTTGGAACATGGCTATCAAGTAAAGGTGCTAGATTTAGTCAATATGAAGAACTCAGATGGCTTCAATCCTTTTCGCTATATAGAGACAGAAAATGATTTGAATCGCATGCTGACGGTTTATTTTAATAACACCAAAGGCTCTGGATCCCGTAGTGATCCATTTTGGGATGAAGCTTCTATGACTTTGGTACGAGCTTTAGCCTCTTACTTGGTCGATTTCTATAATCCACCTAAAACAAGAGAACAGCTCATTGAAGAGAGTCGTTTAAGTCAAAAAGAATACCAAAACTTGTTGAAACGTCAAAAAAAAGAAGTGGAAGAGCGAAAAAAACGAGGGCGTTATCCAAGTTTTGCTGAAATCTCAAAACTCATTAAACACTTATCCAAGGGTGAAAACCAAGAAAAAAGTGTCTTAGAAATTCTATTTGAAAATTATGCTAAAAAGTATGGAACTGAAAATTTTACCATGCGAAATTGGGCAGATTTTCAAAATTATAAGGATAAGACTCTGGATTCTGTTATAGCTGTAACCACTGCTAAATTTGCCCTCTTCAATATTCAAAGTGTCATGGATTTGACCAAAAGAGATACCCTTGATATGAAGACATGGGGCAAGGAAAAATCAATGGTTTACTTAGTTATCCCAGATAACGATAGTACCTTTCGCTTTCTTTCAGCCCTCTTTTTTTCAACCGTATTTCAAACCCTAACAAGACAAGCAGATATTGATTTTAAGGGTCAATTGCCTCTTCATGTGAGAGTCTACTTAGATGAATTCGCAAATATCGGAGAAATTCCAGATTTTGCTGAACAAACCTCAACAGTCCGTTCTCGGAATATGAGTCTCGTTCCTATTCTACAAAATATTGCCCAACTTCAAGGGCTCTATAAAGAAAAAGAAGCTTGGAAAACCATTTTGGGGAACTGTGATAGCTTAGTCTACTTAGGTGGTAATGATGAAGATACCTTTAAATTTATGAGTGGCTTACTCGGTAAACAAACCATTGATGTTCGAAATACGAGTCGTTCCTTTGGCCAGACAGGGTCAGGATCCCTTTCTCATCAAAAGATTGCTCGTGATTTAATGACACCCGATGAAGTCGGAAATATGAAACGGCATGAATGCTTGGTTCGAATTGCCAATATGCCTGTCTTTAAAAGCAAAAATACAATTCAACTAAGCATCCAAACTGGAAGTACCTAGCCAATCAAGAAACCGATGAACGGTGGTGGAACTATCAGATCAATCCTTTGAATCAAAGTCAAGAAAATCATCTTGAAGGCCTTAGAATTCGTGATTTAACTTTTGAATCTAGTTTAAAATAAAAATAGAAAAGAGGAAATAGATGATTACGCATTTTAAAGGTTTTGTTTATGGAGTAGACGCAAGTGCCATGTTTGCACAAGCTATGTCTTTATTGCAGAAGGGATTGATTGCGGTTGGTGCCTTTCTCGTTGTTGTGGGGATTGTCAATCTTGCAACCAACATTAAAGATGGTGGACCAGGTGTTCGGAATGCCATTCTTGAAATTGTCGGTGGAGTTATGGTAGGGGCTGCTGGAGCCTTTGTAACCCAGATTTCAATTTAGGAGGATAAACAATGACATGAATCTTAGTTTAGTCTCACCCTTTGTTTACCTTGCATCTGAAAAAATATCAGCTGAAAATTTATTTGAAGGATTTAATGTGGATTTACAATCTACGGTAGATCTGATTAAATCTCTATCTAGCTATAATCCAACAGTATGGACTTATATGTCTAGTATTACTAAAAGTGTCATGCAGCCTCTTGGAGTTGCGATTTTATCAGTTGTTCTCATCTTAGAATTTTCAAAGATGGCAAAGAAGATTGCTAACTCAGGAGGAGCGATGACCTTTGAAGCATTAGCGCCGATGTTGATTAGTTATATTATGGTCGCAGTTGTAATTACCAACACTACCGTCATTGTAGAAGCCATCATCGGGATTGCGAGTCATGCCATTGAACAAGTGGCCTCGATTATGGCTCACGGTGGGGCAAAGTATGATACCATTTCTGGATTAAAAGGGTCAGGATTTATTGGCCGGATGATTGTGGGCTTTTTCGCCCTCCTTATCTGGCTAGTTCGGATAGTAAGTGCAGCCATGGTTAATCTTTTGGTATCTATTCGATTTATTCAACTCTACCTTATGATCCCATTTGCCCCTCTTACGATTCCAACATTTTTAAGTGATGAATGGAAGTCTATTGGTATAGGCTATTTAAAAAATATTATGGTCTATGCGGTACAAGGGGTTCTTATTTTTCTGATTGTTTCTCTTGTTCCTTTATTTGAATCTGCTGGGAAAATAGCTGTTTCAAATGGTGCAGGAGTCCTGCAATCTCTTGCGATTATGTTTGGTAGTTTGATACAAGCTATCTTACTGATTATTGCCCTCGTTGGTTCTCAACGTACGGCTCGCTCAATCTTAGGTATGTAATTAGATAAAGGCTAGGAAGTGAATGCTTCTTAGCCTTTTTAGAAAGGAAAGTCATGAATACACGTGTCTTTAAAGACATCTCAAAATACCAACACAGGGCTTGGTTAGGTTTTACCACAAGGCAAATCATATTTGTTTTACCAGCCTTTATTGTCACAATTATTGTTTTGGGCTTGAATCTCTTTTTCTGGCAATTTGGAGATTGGTTTGTTTACGGTTTTGTGTTTGCTTTTACCATCCCCCTCATGCTTTTTGGAGTCTATAAACCCAATGATTTATATTTTGAACATTATTTGAAATACCGTCTTCATTTTGAATTAACGGTTCCCCCTACGCACAATTACAGGAAAGAAAGGACCTGAACATGAAAAAGGAAAATCAAATACATTAAAAGAAACAAAAAAACTTCAATGACTAATAAAAAGGAAGAAGTTAAAGGAGAGGAAGTGTTACCCTCTACAGCGAATAGCCTTGCCTATCAAGCCCTGTACCAAAATGGTCTAATGCAGGTAAAAAGAAGATTATTTCTCACAAAGCTACTTACTTGGGGACGTCAATACCAAACTGTTGGTTTAGAAGATAAGGGCGCAATCATTGAGAAGTATTCTGATTTGATTAACTCACTAGATGACCAAACCAACTTCAATTGACTATCTTTAACTAAAAGATTGAATTTAGAAAAATTCAGACAAAGTGTTTTGTATGAGGAAAAAGAAGATGGGTATGATACCTATCGTAAAGAATTGAATCGGATGATGAATCAAAATTTAGACAGTGGAGAAAATAACTTTTCAGCTGTGAAACTGATTAGCTTTGGTAGAAAGGATTCTAATCCCAAACAAGCCTATCGTTCCTTGTCCCAAATAGGAGAATATTTCAAGAGTGGTTTCTCAGAAATTGATGCACGATTTGAATCCTTGGCTGGAGAAGAGCGTGTCAACTTGTTGGCCGATATGCTTAGAGGAGAACACCATCTTCCTTTTTCTTACCGTGATTTAACGAAATCTGGTCAGACAACTCGTCACTTCATAGCACCTAATCTCTTGGATTTTAAAAACAAGAATTACCTACAAATCAATGACCGCTTATTGCAGATTGTCTATGTGAGAGACTACGGTATGGAATTAGGAGATCAGTTTATTCGAGACCTCATGCAAGGAGATTTGGAATTGATTGTGAGCCTCCATGCTCAAAGTTCGACCAAGGCAGATGCCATGAAGAAACTACGAACAAAGAAGACCTTGATGGAATCCCAAAAGATTGGGGAACAACAAAAACTTGCTCGTACAGGTATCTATTTGGAAAAAGTAGGTCATGTATTAGAAAGCAATATCGATGAAGCTGAGGAACTCTTAAAAACCATGACAGAGACAGGAGATAAACTGTTTCAAACAGTCTTCTTGATTGGGGTCTTTGGTCAGGATGAAGAAGAACTCAAACAAGCCCTAGACACGATCCAACAAGTGGCTGGCTCAAATGATTTAATGATTGATAAACTTCCATATATGCAAGAAGCAGCCTTTAATAGTTTGCTGCCATTTGGTTGTGATTTTTTAGAGGGAGTATCACGGAGTTTATTAACGTCCAATATAGCAGTGAACTCTCCATGGACTTCAGTAGACTTACAAGACCGTAGTGGGAAATATTACGGTATCAATCAAATATCAAGCAATATTATTACCATTGATCGAAGCCTATTAAATACACCGTCTGGTCTGATTTTAGGAACATCTGGAGCTGGGAAAGGGATGGCAACCAAGCATGAAATTATCACGACCAAAATCAAGGAATCTGGTGAAAATACCGAAATTATCATCGTGGATCCAGAAGCAGAATACAGTGTCATTGGACGAGCTTTTGGAGGAGAAATGATTGATATTGCGCCTGATTCCCAAACCTATCTCAATGTACTTGATTTGTCTGAGGAAAATATGGATGAGGATCCTGTAAAGGTAAAATCAGAATTTCTTTTATCCTTTATCGGCAAGTTATTGGATAGGAAAAATGGATGGAAGAGAAAAATCGATTATCGACCGAGTTACGAGACTCACCTATCAGTCATTTAAAGAGCCTTCTTTGGAAGAATGGGTCTTTGTCTTGAGTCAACAACCAGAAGAAGAAGCGCAGAATTTGGCGCTTGATATGGAACTGTATGTCGAAGGTTCTCTTGATATTTTTTCTCATAAGACCAATATTCAGACAGGATCTAATTTCTTAATCTATAATGTTAAAAAGTTAGAGATGAGCTGAAACAAATCGCCCTTATGGTGGTTTTTGATCAGATATGGAATCGCGTTGTTCGGAACCAAAAATTAGGAAGAAGACCTGGACGTCTTTTGATGAAAATGCAGTTCTTTTTATTAGATAAATATGCCAGTGATTTCTTTCTTTAAATTGTGAGTCGTGTCAGAAAATATGGAGCCAGTCCGACTGGGATAACCCAAAATGTCGAAACCTTATTGTTGGGGATCCAAATGGTAGACGGATTATTGCAAATAGTGAATTTATGATTCTCCTAAAGCAAAGCATGACCGAGGAAGAATTGGTTCAACTCTTAGGGCTTGTCAAAAGAACTCGAAAAATACCTTGTCAATCCAGAAAAGTGCAGGGACGATAAAAGCTGGTTCAGTTGTCGCACCCTTTTGACTAAGACTCCAAGGCTACACAATTGTTTGATATCAGCGAGCACGATCCCGATAAAATGGCTTTCTAACTCAGGGAAGGTAAACAGCGATAAAGAGAAACTCATACGTGCACGAAAGGGCATTTAGAAGAAGTCTAAAAGAGGAGAAGAAAATTTCTGACAAGGAAAGAAGTGAGGTGAGGAAACAGAAAAAGTCTGCACTGGATGAAAAGCACGGAAAAAGAGAGATAAAAGAAAGCTAGAGGAGACGAGAAGCTCAAAGGAGAGTAAAACAAGCAAAATGAAGACTACAATCACATCCTTCAAAATAGTCCCATCTCTTGAATCGTGGTAAAGAATTAAGAGACAGACGATTGCCTCACGTTAGGAAACGATTGAAAATAGCCAAGAAGCAATCTAGAGAAGCCACAGGTAGAAGCAAAAGAAGAAAGAAAAGAGGAGTCGTAAAGAAGAAAACCAATCAAAAATTTCTTTATGGTCCAGGAATCAAACATAAATCTAATTTTTTCAAGAAGAGTTTAGAAGAATTAAAAAGCCAAGAAGGAATAGAAACTGCTAAGAAAATTTCCCAAAATATACTAAACAAGCCTAAGCTAACGGAAAGGAGAATGAAGTCGATTGAGCCTTGTATTCTATTCATAATGGCCGTGCGATTGAGGTACCAAAAATCCCTAACGGTGAATATTATTGGTGAAACATAGACGATACAAGTTTGAAAGTTTCCTATCAAAAGTATAAAGTGAAAGAAAGGTGGTATATGTCAATCGCAATTTTATTTTCCCAAAGTCATTCAACAGACAACTATCTTATACCTACTAGCTGAATCAGTTTGGTGGAGATAAAGAGTTTAGACGGAAACAAGAAAACATATTTGTAGGTTTTGAAGTCTCAGGGGCAAGTCCCCAAGCCATTTGAGCTATTTTAGGGAAATTGGTCGGTAGAGTCTTCTATCCAATCCTAAACGAGCTGAGAGGATTATTTATCTCCTCCAGTTGGCGCTACCGATTCCTCATGGATGATGAAAGCTGGTTAGAGATAGGAGGGGCCCAACCATTTATAAGTGTTAGTTGTATCAATATCCTTCATAGAGGTTTGGGGTTAAGTCAATGGACGGATACTGCAGATGGTTCAACACGTCATACAGCTTTATTGAATTATGCATACGCTAAAATAAGAAATGGTATGATTTGGATATACAACTTCGACTTTGCTTCATGGAGATAGTCCTTACTATCAAAGAGTTAGTTAAAGTTTCTTTAAAAATACGGGTAGTGCAGCCAAATGGCTAACTCTTCCTTACTATTGGGAGAAATTCTGGTGACGACTACTGGAAGACAAACCAGAGCAACGGAATGGTATTACCAAATTGAAAAACTGTGAAACAAACGGAGGACAAGGCAAAAGTGATGCACAATCCAGAAGGGTTCGTAGGGACTTGTATAATCATTCTGTTCCTGGTGGTGGAGAGATGGTATGGCCTATGCCTCTGGACAATGGCCATGTAAATTGTTGCGGCCTGCATAGGAACCAGTTAGGATTAAAGCTAAAAGGTAGAAACGGAGAGAAAGATTTTCAACCATTATTACCATGAAATGAGTCGTGGACTGCTGACAGCTCTCAAGTCTTAGTGGGAAACTGGCTCCTACACCAAAGAGCAGTGCTGTGTGTCTTTTCGTGGGAGGTACTGGGACAACAGCAGACTATGAGTCATGTGGCTTTTGTCGTCGAAAGTATATGACGATGGTTCTTTCCTTGTGTCTGAGACAAACTAGCATTGGCAACCCTAATTCATAATTTTAGAAAAATCTCTCAAGCAGATAGTGCCATCAGTTTGCTGATAGTAATCTTGGACGCAAGGGGCGAAGCGGTGGCGGACACCAGAACGAAAATCAGATAGCAATCTGGGACGTAAGGGAGGCCAAGCGGCGGCAGACACCAGAATAAACCGA